>Ga0209223_10005892_pt1 | contig 10658 bp, 11 predicted proteins | sample COG_06_FD_184750 | JGI IMG/M metagenome (GOLD analysis project Ga0209223, IMG submission 184750) | Pelagic Microbial community sample from North Sea - COGITO 998_met_06 (SPAdes) (version 2) | ecosystem: Environmental > Aquatic > Marine > Neritic zone/Coastal water | place: Helgoland, sampling...
CCTCACTAATAATAAGTTCCATATGTGCTTGTTTCGCCATTGCACCACCCGCCTTATTTTTAGTCTTCATTTTCTTTTTATAATCTTCTACACTAATTCTAACTCTAGATTTGTTCGCAATCTTTGACAATGGTATTTCTTGATTGTAAATCATTTCTACAGTCTCATAGTATTCATTAATAAAACTATATCCATCCCCATTTAAAAGTAACTTAATACCATTATCTAAAAACTCTGCAATATATGTTGGCATTTTTTTAGACTTAATAGAGTTACCCACTAACTTAACTTTACCATCTATTAAATCTGCGTAATTTTTTCTTGCAATGTTTATAGTTGCCTGACAAATCTCATCCACATCTAACCCCATAACGCCTTTCATATATTTATCATTGTATTCTGCAACTGTCGCATCCATACCTTTATAAGTTTTACCTAACTTATTAAACCTATGATTACCATTAGAAGTGTAAACATACTTATCTACATCATTTGGTACGGAAAAGTTAAACCCATCTGTATCCCCCACTAATGGTCTAAAACCTTTAGAGTTAAAGAATCTAATCATATGTCTAAGGTATTGTCTACCAGTACATGTAATTTTTTCACCCATATCAGTATCGCCCCAAGGGAACACATTAGGTGCAGATATAGAACCGAACATACCATTGTTAAGTATCTTTAATGGTAATTGTTTTTTATCATAATACTCTGATTTTTCTTTATCACCTTTTTCTCCATATTCTTTTTTGAGTTCTTTATACTTATTACGATAATCATAGTTATATTGTAATAATCCCCTCATTGCACCCATTACATCACAATCAGTAAATACATCATGTGTTAATTGTATTGAAGGATACAGAGACGCAAAGTCAAACTTAACAACATTTTGACTATAACCCACTTCTAATAAACGAGATAGTCCACCGATAAATCTTCTATTCTCTAACGTATGAGGAATTGCAGTACCATTTCTATAGTACCAACCTAACATAAGTAATTTCCAAGTCGCCGCAGTACCCATAGTAGAAGACCTCATAAATGAGGTTGGTAATACTTTAGATAAAAGGTATGTTGCCTGATTAAATATATCATCTACCTTTTCAGTCTCCCATAGATCGTCTATTAGATATCTTTCCACAATATATGCACCCGAAACTCTGATAAGTCCACCCATTTCGAGTACTTGATCTATAGTCTTATCTGATAATAATGTTTTTTCCTTTTCTATTAGAGTATCCATTAACCCCCAAGAACCGTCCTCTTCCTTAAACCAGTATTCGTTTTCTTTATCTGCGTAGGTTTTACCTATTTTATCACCTTGTACGTAAACTCTATTAGGTTTCGCCGCGTTAGAATATTTTGTAATATATTTTAGACTTGCTTGTTTTATTGAAGAGTTAATTGCTTGTGCTCTACGAACTGCGTGATAAACATCCATAATGTTATATCCCCACATGTGTGTTTGTTCATAGTATTCCATCTCTGGACCCATCTTAAGTGTTTGTGTTTTTCTATAAAATGGTATAGAACCTAAAGTCTTCGCAATCTTTGGTAAATTAATACCTAACTTTTCACATCTCACTACAAAGAAATACCAGTCAAAGTTTTCTGAGTTATAACCCGAAATAATTGATGGTTTTAAATGATTTATAATTTTAAAGAATGTAGTTATCGCTTCACCTTCTCTAGCGTCTAAGTCATCATCATTATCACCATCTATTGATAGTACATGTTGAAAACCTCTATTATCTTTTACACCTATCTGAAATATTCTACATACGTGTGGGTCTAAACCTGTTGTCTCTAAGTCAAATGAAAGTCTATGAACTTCACTATATTCTTCCATACCTTTAAACAACCTTTTACCTGTTTGTATTAAAAATTGTTCTGTTGGACTTATAGCTAAGAAATTATTTCTATGTTCCTCATCATAGACACCCATTCCACCCTTTTTAAAGAAATTTAGTAAATCACCATACGTACCCCTACATTGAACTAAAAATTTATAACCATTTTCTAAACGAGAAACGTTTTCACCATTTTCATCATTTGTAGATAGAGGGATAAATTTTATCTTATATTCCCTCATTTTTCTTTTTAACTCTCTTCTATCACCTTCATAGAATTTAGTCATATCAGGAGTTTTCATCCATAAAAAAGGTTTCAGTTTATGTTTTTCTATGGATTTACCATTTTCTGGATCGTGTACTATTAGGTGAATTTTATTATCTCTATAAGAGGATTCAATACCTACTATATATTTTTGTTCGTCATATCCTTCTAGATAGTCCCTAATTTCTTCTACGGATGCAGGCATAATTATTTTGTTATTGTATATTAGATACAAATATAGTAAAAATATTTTGTTTTATCAATTATTTAGGACATTAATATAGAGTTCATCTCTAATAGGTGCAATTAGAGTACCTGTCCCATCTAAAAACGTTATAGTAAAATAACCATTATATCTACCTACTCTACTTGTTTGTAACTCTGAAAATTGGTAAACTATGTAATATGTTGGTATTTCAGTATTTTCACAATCATTTGACGTTGACATTTCAATATTTGCAGTAGAACAGGCAATTCTCTTAACTTTAGTTTCAACATCGTACATTGTAAAGGTTATTGTAGCATTTTGTATTTTTTCGTAAAAATTACGAAAGTCATTTCTACCATCATTAACTAATTCCATTTTTAACTTTGGTAATGTACTATTTTTGTTTATAAAGAATTCCATATTTTATAAATATTAAGGATTATTAATTTCTTGTCTTATTGTTGTCACATCTAATGCACATCCATATAATTTAAATTTAGAAACACCACCCTCAAAGGTACCTGCAAAGTTATCCTCAACAACTAAATTTTCATCTTTAATATCAGGACCATTAACAGTATTAGTTTCAATTAAACCTTGTGTCCCACCACCAAAACTATAGTTAAATGGTACACCTTCTTGTTTTTCTCTATATTCATCTAACCCTCTAAATATAAATTCATCAAAATCTTCTAGTGTCCATTTTAGATAACCATCAACATAAATGGATAAAGAACCTTTTCTTCTACCAATATATTCCAGTTCACAATCTTCAAAGAACTCATAAGGTTTATATCTTATACTAATGTGTGTCCATACATCTGTTTGTACCAAGCCGCTCATACTATAACATTCGTTAATGCTAGTACCAGTAATATATTCTTCAGTAACTGTTGTTGCGGTAGTATACCCACTAGTTGATCCCGTATTACTACTACACCCACACCCACACTGCGAATTACAATTTACAACAGTTGTTGCAGTAACTGCAGAACACACACCTGTCATTACAATAGTTCTATAACCGATACTACCATCGTCTTTAATTCTAAACCCTAATACATTGTTTACTATATCTGCGTTTCTATCTTTTTGTTGTGTAGTTTCAGTAGTTATACCTGTAAAACAACAACAACCTGCTGGTTGATAAACTAAGAAAGGGTTATTAGTTAAACCTGTGGTAGTAACTTTAGGTGGTGGTAATGGATACCCCGATGAGGTAGTATAACCTGTCTCACCACTAAATAAGTCCCAAAATTTATTTTCTGATCTTGTACCCATATAAAAAAAGAATCCTTTATTACTTGGGTATAAATTATTTAATGTGTTACCCGTACAAGATTGTGAACTCTTATTTAACAAAAAAGTCGCAGTCCAACCATCTAAACAAGGTTTATACTCACCACCCATACCTCCTAATCTTTCTGGTAATATCTGATAATTCCAAGGTGTGGGTTTAGTATCTAAATAACATTGATAAGATTTATCAGGGTTTACACAACAATCCGTAGAACCCGATGTTGACCCTGTAGTTGTACCAGTACAAACTGGTGGACAATAGAACCACTCTAAAGGCCAAGTAAATTTATTATCTGTTATTTCTTTAAAGTAAGTTTTATCAGATAGTTTAAAAAATCCTTGATAAAAACCTCCACATAATTGCGAATATCTACCTTCAGTAGATCCTGTTAAAATATCTATTGGGTATTCGTAGGTACATCCAGTAACTCTCGTCATTGAGAATCTTGTATCTGCAGATGTTAATACTAATGTAGAACCAGTGAATGCAGATAAGAAAGTTTGACCACTTGTTGACGCAGAACATTCATATTCGATAAATCCATTATCAATTCCTGTTAAACCAATATCATTTAATGTAATACCACTACCATTGATTGTCGCCCCAGTCCATGTTGTTAAACTATATAATGTGTCACCCGAATATGAATTATCATTATTTATATCAATATCAACCAATACACAATCATCTAATATTTGATTATTATCTTGTTCATCAGTACAATCATAACAAAGAAATAAGTCCCAGTAATCACTGTTACTTAATCTCATTTTCATACAGTTATCGAAATTATGTTGATATATATTACTCATTCATTATTAATTAAAAAGATGTTAATGTTGATCTACGCCAACCAATACTTGTTTTTATGTAAATATAATCATCATCCCAAGCAATATCACCTATTTCGCCATTAGCGTCCGCAGTAGATGTCGGGGTATAACTAGTTCTGAGTCTTAATTGTTGATATCCTGTAGTTTCTATAATATCTAATTTAGAAGTTGGTGATTCGTTATTTATCCCTATATTACCTCTTGTGGTACCACTACCTTGTATGTGTATATCTGATGTATATAGTGCGTCTCTACCCGCATAAAATCTAATGTAGTCGTCTGTAGTTTGTGCCGTTGATGGTGGTGCTGCCGTAGGTTGACTTATTATATTTAAACCATTATTAAATACTGAAGAATAAATGTAACCATCTCCAGGCGCACCATATGCATTATATATCGATGTTTCCCCTCTAATCCCCATAGAAATTCCACCATAATTTGGACTATTTACTGCTAAAAATGTAAGGTCTTCACTTCCACCACTAATATTCATTTGAGTTATCCCACTAGTGGTGAAATTAGTATAGACTTGTTTACTTGTCGTACTAAATGGACTATCATTAGTAATAAGAAAATCACCTGTAATATCTAAACTAGGTGTATAAACTTTATTATCCCCACTACCTACCGTCTTATCTGACATACCAATAATAACAGAATCTGATGCGACACTTGTGAAACTATTATTTTGTCCTCCAATAATTACACAGTTTTCATTTCCACCACCACCACCACCAATTTCATTACCCTCACCACCAATTATAGCATTTCTAATTACTGCAAAATTGCTAGCAGATATTGTATTACCAGACCCCCCTAATATTGCATTCCACTTACCAATAGGGAAACCTGCAGAAATTTCATTACCCTCACCACCTGCGATAATAGAAAAGTCAGTATTTGATCCTGATGACATAGTATGATTACCCAATTTATCAAAAAGTCCTGATCCTTCATCCCAATATGTTGTAGTACCACTCGATGAATTAAATACCCATCCTACTTCACCAGTGTCACCAGTTTGTGTTAAAACATATCCTGTTGTTGCAGAAGATGCACCACCTGTGACAGTTAATTTATTTGTGGTTAATCTACCATCTATAGTTGCGTCCTCAACCGAAGATATATAATCTAACGGACCTTTATAGTCTAAGGTACCTGCGGAGAAGTTTTCTTGTGTGGCGGTTGTGAATCCTGAATATGAGGTATATGCGGTAGTAGGTACATCACCACCAAACGTAAAAGAGTAAGTTATTGTATAACCTGTGTATTGTGTATCGATAACATAATCACCTGTCATCCCCGTTTGGGTTACTACCCAAACAGGACCAACAATTTGTGTCTCTGCACTTAATGGAGTTATTGGTAATGTTAACCCTGATGTGTTACCACTAAATAATGGATTTGTCCACACATTTCCAGAAAAACCATTAAATAGTGGTGAATAGTTAGGTGAAGCTGAGTTCGCTACATCGAATACTGTAGTTCCAGTACCACCACTAAATATTGCAGTTTCGGACCCAACTACCCCTAAAGATACTGTAGTACCAGTATCGACACCTGTAGGATATCCACTGAAAGGTATACCTAATTGTATTTTTCCATCGAAAGTTGCAGTTTCTCCTGTTAATATTTTAGCTTGTCTAGCTAAATCTAATAAAGTTGTAAATTTATTTATAGGCATAACATCATTTAAAAATAAATATTTAGATTTCCGTTATATTTATATAAAAAAGCTTTATTATGAAAAAAACATTTAAGAAATCTGATATTAATAAATATATGAAAAAAAATAAGGTTAACGAATTTGTTAATAATAATGGTTCTATGATAAGTGCGACAAACAATTACGTACAAAATAGAAACCATATTAAGTCGAGAAAAACTACTGATGACTTTGTTAGAAACTCTACACAAGGGCCTGAAGCATATTTTATTTACGGAGGTCCTTATTATGGTGTAAATTACTCTTATGTTGTTAATGAAGATGATGATATATTAGATTTTGATTTAGGGGGTGATGATAACTATAATGAGGATGAAATTTTTGATGGTGATATTATTGATTTAGACGATGTTGATTCTATGGATGACGAATACTATGACGAATTAAACATAGTACCAACAAAAAAATATAGTAGAGAACCTAAAGAAAAGAATAGAAGGGATGCTCAACAATTTGCAGATAAAGACATCAAATCCCATTTCCACAAACCGTCTCAACCATTTTATGATGATTTACCATCTGAAAAATGGAAAGGACATTCTTTGGGGTATGATACTAAATTTGATTTTGATTTATATGAAGGAGAAAATAATATGAAATCTTTAGTAGATGAAATAATGATGAAAAAAAAACCATCTAATGATTTTGTAAAAAAGATGAGAGAACAAGATATTGTGGGTGATGAGGTAACTATACCTGATGTAAGTGAATTAAAAAATGTACATGAAAAACCTATGGTTATTAGAAAATTAAATAGTCTTTTAGACTTAGTTAACAAAGAAAATCTAAAAGGTGATGAATTATCTATACTTTTAAACCATCTTATTAATAATGTTGATATTTATAGTATAGATGATAAATATAGAGAACTTATAGGTGATAAATTAAAGTATGGCGAAGAGAAAGGAAAATAAAGGAGGTAATAGTAAATTAAAAGGTAAATCTTGGAATGTACCTGATTATGCACTTAACGCAATTGGTAATGCGGTTAAAACGTATGAAACTTTACAAAAAGAAGATATAGAATCTGAAAACACCACTGAAGGCTATAAAAGAGCAAAAACTATTTTAGAGGTTAAAAACCTAAAATATGAACATGTTAAAAAAATAAAAAGTTGGTTTGATAACTTTGATGGTGATCATAATGATATCGAATATAGATTACATGGTGGAAAAACAATGCATAATTGGGTTGATAGTACCTTAAATAGAGAAAGGGCATCTGTTAAAGCACCTAAGAAAATAAAAAGTGATACAGGATTAAGTAATCAGTTTATAAAAAGTCATGAAAAGGACAATAATAAGGTTAGATATAAATCTACCTTTTCTATACCAAATATGGGTAAAGATATATCGGGACAAATAAAAAGAGGAAAACCAATATATGAACCAATGGGTATGAGTGAAGAATTAATAAGAATGAAAAATTTAATAATATACGAATCTAAAATATAAAAATTATGGAAAAAACTAAATTATCAGAATTAGGTGATGAATTCAGAGTTCAGAACGTAATTAAAAATACTTACTTAAATAGTGATGGTAAAAGATATAAACCCACACACCCTAACGCAATATCTGATGGTGATGCTAAAGGTAGGGGTACTGAAGGGACTAGTGATCAATTAAACACAATAAATGGTGGAACTGATATAGATATAAATGGTAATCCAGATTACCCGGGAAGTGGTAGAAATCAACTAATTGCCAGAAACGAGGCTAAATATGATACTGAATTAGGACCTAAAGGTTATGGTCCAAATAAGACTTATATAGATTATATTAATAGCAGTAACGACACACCAAACGTATTTTAATAAAATAAAAAATGACTCTTTATAATTTAGCAAAAAGTCTTATACTTGAAGTTGCCAGTAGGGATTCTATTATGGGTTGTATGGATGGTAAGCGTATTGCAGAAATCTATTATGATGATAATGAAGATCCTGGCGGTAAAGGTAAAAGATGGATCCAAATTTATTGTTATGGTAAATCCAAAGCGGGTAATGACGTTGTTAGAGTTTATCAAGTTGGTGGTGACACCAAAACAATACAACCAGGATGGAAATTGTTTAGAGTGGATAGAATGAATGGTTTGAGAAAATTAGGTGGTAAATTTTATGAACCAAAACCCTTATTTAATCCAAATGGTGATAAGGATATGATACAAATATATAATATTATAAATTTTGATTAAAAAATTATGAATAGTAAATTAGCAGAGATATTAAGTAAATCTAAGGTGGTAATGCAAAAAACAGAACAAAATCATGGTTCTACCTCAAATATGAATAGTGGTAGTAATATGTTTTCGACTGAAGAAAAAGAAATACCTAACCTAACAGAAAAATATATGATGGAAAATAGTAGAGGTACAACTTCTAGTGTGGCACCACAGAATGGAAGGTATAGAAATTTAGAAAAATCTAAAATGCCTGATTTTATTAAACAAGCGATGGTTGATGAGCCTATTGACATTCCTGAAACACCTAACCACACATTTGATTTAGATGATGTTCCAGAGTTAGTACAGGAAACTCCACAATACGAAGAAAGACAAGGTGTACCAACACAACCTACAACTTTTACTTCCACAAATGAAGGGTACACACCTACTGATATCAAATCTATTAGAGATATCGTAAGAGAAGAGATAGGTAATGTTGTTAGAGAGGTTGTAGAAGAGTATTTAGATAAATCTTTAGTAACTGAAGATATTAAGATTAAAATAGGTGATACTATATTTGGTGGACAACTTAAACCACTACCAAAGAAAAGAAAAAAAAGAGTATAAAAAAATAAACCCTCCGAAGAGGGTTTATTTATAGTTTAGCTTAGTTGTTCTTGTAGTTCTTCTAAACCTTCTTTAATCTGAGATTTAGGAACCCAAAAAGTCAAATCACCTATGTTCTCCATTTTAAGTTGTAATAGTTTTTTATAAACTGCCACATCTTCTTCTTTTCTAACGTAAGGAATACCCAAAGACTTAGAACAAACTGGACCCACACCTGTTGCCTGTGATCTCCAATCAGTTAAATCTTTACCACAACATCTACAAGATGTCACATCTGATGTATTCATTCTACCCACAACTTGATACGCTCTATTGGTTGTACGTAATACCTTTGCAATAGTAACCAAAAATGGTTTAAACTCTAAATTGTTTTCTTCTGCGATTCTTTTAGCGATGAACTTTGAAATTTTAAGGTTAGCGTTAACCTCTTTCTCCTCAGACACAGGTTTTGTTTGTTCGAACTTACTGAAGAAGTTACCCGCCGCAGATAATTGTTTAGGTGTAAGAGAACCCCACTTAGTTAGTCCACCTTTAAGTGAAATGATGAAACCATTGTTTCCTTTGTACTCTCTTAGTTTTGTTAAAATTACTGAATTTTCCATAGTTATTTGTTTTTGATATTGTAAAGATACAAAAAATTTTTAAACTACCAAACTTTTTAACAAATTATTTATCATTTATAAGTTTTTATTGGGTAATTTTGTTTTTTCTATTCCTTTTTGGTTTATATCCATCCTTTTTCATGAACTTTTTGTAAAATATTAATTAGGTTTATAAATTTAGGGTCACCAATTTCTTTTCTTAGATTTGTTGCTTCAGTGAGATTTTTACTTTCTTCTAATATATCAACTAAGAAAATATTATTATCCCAGATCTCCTTATTATTTTCATTTTTCTGACCTTCTGGATAATAGGTTACTGATTGAGTTCCTTCCCATATTTCACCATCATCATTAAGTAAGATACTAAACACAAAGTAACCACAATCACTATCACATGCATAATAAAATGTTACTGATTTATTTTTTTCAACATTTTCTTCTACTGGTACCAAATTGTACTCTATTCCGTCTAATGTTATTGTCTTATTTTTCATCTTCGTTTTGGTTTAATAATTCTTTAATTGTATCTTGTAAATCAATCTTTTCAGCTGCTAGTCTAAATACATCTTGTTCGCTCTTTCTTAACTTCTTTTTAAGCTTTTGAAGTTCTTCTTTTAGTTGAAGTATTTCTTCTTCTATGGTGGGGCTTTTCTGATTCTTACTCATGGGGGTTTTAGTTAAATTATCTTGAATGTATTCTGTTATAATTTTTGGTGTTATATTACAACCGCCATGTTCAATCTCATATTCACTGAATCTAAGTTCGTTAAATCCTACCCTCTTTACAATCTGCTTATTATTGGGGTTATATATTCTCACCTCTGCTTTTCTATCCATATCATGCTCTATGATATATTTCCATTCTATTCCGTTTACAGTTATATTCCTAAGTTTTCCTTTGCTCATCTATTTTACCTTTTTATAATAAGTTTTTTTTAACTTACTTAAACCCTTTTCTTTTATATGTTTTTTATGAGATTCAATCATATCCAAAGGATCTTTTTCGTTATAATAAATCAATCTTTCTGAATTCGTGGTATAAAAATGACCATGTTTATCTCTTATAAGATTTTCCCA
>Ga0209223_10005895_pt1 | contig 10653 bp, 6 predicted proteins | sample COG_06_FD_184750 | JGI IMG/M metagenome (GOLD analysis project Ga0209223, IMG submission 184750) | Pelagic Microbial community sample from North Sea - COGITO 998_met_06 (SPAdes) (version 2) | ecosystem: Environmental > Aquatic > Marine > Neritic zone/Coastal water | place: Helgoland, sampling...
ATAAATCCTCAGCTTCGTCCGACACAGGGTATGACCCGTATAAAAGCATAAACCTCTGGGATAAGACACCTAACAACCAGAGTATGCTTCAATCTGGGACATCTCAAAGCAGTCAATTTTCAGGCTCGCTTGAAGATGTATTAGAGATGCTACGTAAAATGAGGGCGAAGGAATCAAGGTAATCCCCAACGAGGGATCGAGCGTTGACGATTGGGTTCAACTTGTGTAATGTTAAGTGCATGGCTTCCGACCGCGTTAAAGCTACTATCAAAAGACTAGGTCTTTCTGGGGTGAATAAGCCCAAGAGAACACCTAAGCATAAAACCAAGAGTCACGTTGTTGTTGCATCAGAAGGAGGCAAGCAGAAGACGATACGCTTTGGTCAACAGGGCGTGACAGGCGACAGGCAGCCCTCAAAACGCCAAGCATCCTTCAAGGCTCGCCACGCCAAGAACATTAGTAAGGGCAAGATGTCCGCCGCATACTGGGCGAACAAGGTCAAGTGGTAATGCACCTTGACCACTTCAATATAAAATAGTAACATCCCCAACATCTTATGGCTGACAAAACAACGCAACCTAAATCCCTAGACGTGATAGATGAGCTAGGTCTGACAATGGGGGTTAAGGAGGACGGGAAACCAACACGCCGACTAAAGGACGTTACGTCTGCCCTAGCAGTATACAACCGCCTCAAGGATGCAGACAAACAGTCAGCATTGCAGCGTGCACGAATCGACGGCATGTTTGATGGCACCGCACCTTACTCACAGGCCAAGCTCAACGCCTCTGGACAAGGTCAGAAAACAAACTTAAATTTTGGTGAATCTCAGCGTTTACTTGATATATCTTTGTCAGCTTACGTTGACCTATACTCATCACTGGAGAAGTTCGTTAATGTCAAAGGCACACTCGGCGAAGACGCACAGCGCCATGAGTGGGAAGACATAGTTAGCTCAGAGATTACTCAGCTACTAAAGTCATGGCCTGAGTTTCACAGTAACTACCTCCGCCTTTGCACCACATTCATTAAGCATGGTGTTGGTGTAGCATACTTTGATTCGCCCGAGGGTTGGCAATTTAAGGTGGGATCATTTGAGGATATCCTAATCCCCCGCCAGACACCTGCAACAGAGGAAGCTATTGACGTATCAGTCATCCGTCGCAGCTATCACCTCCATGAGCTAAACAATTTTATTAAAGACCCCAAGGCCGCTGCGAAAGTTGGTTGGAATGTCGCCGAGGTAAAGCGCGTCATGACTAAGAATGTGACCACCACTGGGCGTGGGTCGTTCTCAGGAGGTTCTGTTGATGGAAACTACGAGGCTTTACAGGCCGAGCTCAAGAATAACGACTTATATATTGGCGTAGAGAACCCAACCGTATCGGTTCTGCATTATCTTGTTCGCGAGGTTGATGGTAGCCTGTCTCATTACTCATGCGCCGAGTCTAGCCCCAAAGAATTTCTCTATGAGAAGCCATCACGATACAAGTCTGCTGAAGAAGCATACGTAATGTTTACATATGGCGTCGGATCTAACGGAACATACCACTCAATCCGTGGTTTAGGGCAGAGAATCTTCTCCCACATACAGACTTCTAACAGACTCCGTTGCCAGATGATCGACGGAGCCATGATTAGCTCCGCAGTAATGCTGCAACCTGAGTCAAGTCGCGCTCTTGAGGAGCTCGATATGACGTTTTACGGCTCATATGCCGTGCTTTCACCCAATGTTAACATCATTGAGAAGGCTATTCCTAACTTATCTCAGGCTGTGCAGCCCGCTTTACAGGATATGCAGAACCAATTGGCCATGAATACGGACACACAGTCCCCATATGGCCCGAATCAGAGTTCACCATACAGGAATAAGGATCAAGTTGTGTCTGATATGGACATTAGCACCCAGTTAAGCGGTGCCGCATTGAACTTATTCTATGCGTCTTGGGGTAGATTACTCCGTGAAGTGGTCAAACGCATCATAAAATCACCTAAAGACCAGCGTATCTCAGACTTTTTCAAGCGTTGTGAAGCCCGTGGGGTGCCAAAAGAGTTCATTAACAGCCTAGATACAGCCAGAACCAAGGCAGTTCGTGCCATTGGTGATGGATCTAGGGCTAATAGACTAGCTTCCTTGCGTGAATTGAACGCAATTAGTGGGTCATTTGACGAAGTTGGTCGTGCAAACCTAACCCGCGACATCGTTTCGACTAGGGTAGGAGCTGATATTGCAGACAGATACGCCCCACAAGTAGATGTTCCACGTGAAACAGTGGACAATAAGATAGCAATCATCGAGAATGGACACATGGCTCAGGGTGAACAGATCCCAGTATTGTCATCTGAGCTACATGGTACCCATTTACCTATCCATTTGGAGCTATTTGGACAGCTAATTGAGGCACTAAACACAGGTCAAGCAGACCCAATGCAGTCAATGCCCACCCTTCAGGCAATGTATCAGCATGTTGCTGAGCATACACAGTTCGCATCTGCGGAACCTGCACTTGAGGGATTAGTCGGACAGGCTAAGCAGGCTCTACAGTATGGTGAAGAGATGATTAATAACACCGCCAAGGCAATGCAGAAGCAGGAGCGTGACGCAGCCCAAGCCCAGCAGCAGATGACTGAGGAAGAAGCCATGATGCAACAGCAGCAGGGTGGTGAGCAACCACAGGAAGATCCTAAGATGCAGTCCGCACAAGTGCAGATGCAGATCATGCAGCAGAAGGCTGAGCTCGAGATGTCAATCAAGCAACAGAAGCACGAGCAGGACCAAGCAATCCGAGACGCAGAAGCAGCAATGAAGTTCCAAGAAGACGCTAGGTCATAACCCACGATCATTTGAACGTAGGAGACGTAGCTGAAGCCGCATTTGTATACCAAGCCGCCCTGAGGGGGTTCGAGGTATTCCTACCTACGTCCCATAATACCAAGGCAGATATCATCATCCGCAAAGCTTGTGAGCCTCCCATCATGGTGCAGGTTAAGAAAGCCACAAAGCAGAAGCAAGCGAAGCCACATCACAAAGAACGCTGGAAAATAATCATAGGTTCTGGTAAGCCATCGAGCCTACGTCGAGTTAACAAGACAGGCAAACCCCGCTACACTTTATATCAAGAAGGGGACTTCGATGTTATCGCTATATACATAGCCGAACATGATTCATGGGCCCTGTATCCTCTAACAGAGATCCTAGGACCTACATCCTTGAGCTGGAATCTTATTGACAGCCCACGGAATAACTGGGAAATAATGAACGATTTATCTTGAACACCATTGCTTTAATTATTAAACTATGTGCCATGCCCCGTAAGCAAGAACCACAATTTACATTAGACCCAGTGCCCATGGACGCCAGTGTAGGTGCGTGGTATACAAGTGGTAATGCTGGGGCGTTGAAAGAGTTAGTCAACAGTGAAGTCTTCCGTAAAGCGGAAGCCCTGCTCAAAGAGAACTCACGCCCAACACGCGGCACCTTAAGGAACACAGAAGCCAACTCCCTGAGTCACGCAGCCTTTGCGGGTTACTGTGATGCGTTCCACGATTTACGAAAACTTTGTAGTGCTCCTGCCAAAATCAACCAATCATTCAGTACGTCTGAGTGGGATCACCTACAATAACTACAACACCTATAAACCATGTCCGATACTGCAACACCCGAAGCCGCCCCTACATCTGATCCAGTCGCTGCCATCCCTGAAGTGGGTGGTGGTGATGCTGGTGACTTTTCTTTTGAAGCCGCCCTTGAGGCCAGCATTAATGCCGTGGATGAACCAGCGGCAGAGGAAGCACCCGTACAGGTTGAAGAGACTCAGAAAGAAGAGGCTGCACCAGAAGCAGAAGTAACCACTGAAGCCACTGAAGCAACGGAGGAAACCAAACCAGAAGCAGAAGCAACTGACCCAGAAGATGGGTCACATGACCTGCTCGATTCGTTGGATGCTGACGTTGGTGATGACTGGACACCCAAAGCTAGTTCTGCGTTCCAGCGTTTGAAGACAGAGCTCAAATCAGAACGTGTTGAGCGTGAGACACTTACGCAAAGAGCAAAAGAAGCAGAGGCGAAAGTCGCTGAGCTTGAAGGAGTTGTAGGGTCAGAAACAGTTGAAACTTTACAGAACCGCGTCCAAGAGTATGAGAACCAGCAGCTACTGACTAACTTAGAGCAGACAGATGCTTTCAAAGAAGCAGTCATGGTTCCACTTGAACAAATCTTTTCTGGAGTAGAGAGCTTAGCGGAAAGACATGGAGTGGACTATGAGTCTCTTGTGGATGCCATGACAATTGAAGACGCAACACAGCAGGAAGAAGTTGTAGCAGAGCTCATGGCCACGGCCTCCGACCGAGACAAAGCAGTCTTCTACCGTCTTGCAGCAGAGATCGAACCCATCCTAGAGCGTAGAGATAACCTCAGAGCCAACTCAGCAGATGCCTTACACGAAGCCAACTTGGTCGCAGAAGAGAGAAACAAAATCGCCCTAGCCGACAAAGCAGCTCAACGTGTTGACGTAACCAAGAACGTGACACAACGGATTAAGGACAAGGTTCCATTCCTCTCGGGGTTTGAAGGTCTTGACCTTGAGACCATCCAGAAGGAAGCAGCTGACGTAGACCCAACGGTTGTGCACTCAGTTGACTTTGCTTACCAAGCAGTAGCCGCAAGGTTGTTGCCATCCATGGTTAAGGAATACGCATCATCGCAGAAGCTCATCGAAGAGCTCACCAAGCAGCTTGCATCATATGAAGATGCCGAGCCAAAACTTTCAGGCGGCACTAACTCCGCCCCCCTAGCTGGGTCATCCTCAAAAGGTGGTGACTTCGCTTCCTCCATTGAGTCGATACTAGGAGGTAACTAATTTCCACATGGGGTTGTAGTGTCCCCGCGGTTTGTGGTTAGTCGAGACAGGTGTGGTTTTTTTATTAGTATTATTCCCCACACCTGTCTTGGCACTTTACATTGCACCTTGACGCTCCATTCATTTTTTGTTTAAATGGGGGCGTGATAAATCAGGTAGGTTGCTCTAGCCTTAAGTAGTTCTATTATGCCTGATATGTTACATGAGTTTTATCTCACCTACATATTTCGGATACCGTCGGTCGCTCTAGCCATAAGTAGTTCTATTTAAAGGTAACCGTCCCTAAAAAAGACAAATGTGTATTACGTATGTAATACACGAACCTCGTTGTCTGTCGCATTTGACAGGCACATTAAATACAACACATATAACAAACTAAACCAATGGCAACATTCCAAGGAGGAGTTACCGACACAGGTATCACCGCAATCGACGCAGCCCTCGTTCAGGAAGCTGGACGCATCGGAGCTGACATCCACAAACGAACCCTCCACACATCTGCGTGGATGGATCTTATCAAGCAGTCACCCTTCCCTGAAGGCATGGGCTACACGCAACAGACAATGATCTATGATCGTGCTCTGCCTACCACTGGCACCGACGGTAACTCCGCTGGCGTTAACTGGCATGACATCGCAATCACTGAGACTTCATCTAGCCTTAATACTTCCGAGACTGTTGGCACTCAGCTCCTTTCTGGAGCCGCTAATCAGTTCGCTGGTAACAATGGTGGTGATGCTGCAAGTCCTGCAACAGACCTTGCTCAAGATCAGCGTTCATACATCAACTTCAGCCGTAAGCTGAAGCCATACACCCTTCGCCGCGCCACGGTTGAGTCTCCTAAGATTTCTTTGGAAGACCTTCGTTACGCTGTATATCGTCAAGATCAGCTCCGCGCTATCATGGATCTCATGACTGAGGCTACCGCCTACACATGGGAAAACCGTTATCGTGATGAGTATGAGCGTCTTGCTGGCAACCTTGTATCTGCTCAGACCGCTGGTTCTGTAGTGAGCTCAGTCGTTGATGGCAACGGTGATGGCACTTCAGCCCAAGCGTTTGAAGATGTATCTGTTGCTGGAGCTATGGATCTCACCACTTCTGGTGTAGGAAATACTGACATCTCTCCTGATGCCAACATCTCCAACGCCCTACTCGACAAAGTTTACTACCAGAACGTCCGTAAAGGCGCTGGCCGTGATGCTTATGGTCGTGAGAATGGTCGTCCCGTCTTCGCACTTGTCTGTTCTTCTGAGGCTTCATACGCCCTTCAGACTGAGTCAGGCTTCCGCGATGACGTACGTTACAACGCAGCTAAAGTCAGCGAGCTTATTGCTCCACTTGGTGTTGAGAAGTCCTTCCGTGGTTACTACCACATGGTTGACGATCTTGCTCCTCGTTACACAATCGCCGCTGGTGTCCTCACACGCGTTCTTCCATACACCACTGCAAGTGGCATCGTGGCAGACAACCCAGCATACGAAGTAGCACCTATCGAAGCTGCATTTATCCTTCACAGTGAAGTGATGGAGTCCCAGATCCCGAATCCATTCAGTGGATCCAACGGGCTGAGCTTCAACGCTTGTGATTACAAGGGTAAGTTCAACTGGCTTAACATTGCACACGAAGACAAGAACCCTGATGGAACCACTGGTTTCTTCCGTGGTATCCTTGCTTCTGCATCCAAGCCAATCAAAACTGAGTTCGGCTACGTAGTCCTATTCAAGCGTGACTCTGCTACACCAGCAGCCTAATCGCTAAAACAAACTAACCGTTGTGGGGGGTATAAAAACTATACCCCCCACAACACCTTTTACCTATGGACAACCAACCTACAGAAGAGCCCGACAATTTTGCAGCTGCTATTGAGGCAGAACTAGCCCGTGCCAAAGCGGAAGTAATGCAACTCGAAGCACAGCAATTGCAAATCAAAGCGGACCAAGCTGTCGCTGAAGCTGAAGCCATGATCGAAGGAGGCGAAGAAGCCCCCGAAGAAGAGATGGCCGAAGAAGCCCCTGCCGACGCTGAAATGGCGGAAGAGATGTCCGAGGAAATGACCGAGGAAGAGCCTCAAGAAGAAGGTCAAGAGGAAGCCCCTGAAGAAGAGGAAGACGCCGACTTTGCATCTGCGGTTGAGCAAGCCTTGACTGAAGAAGACGAAGACGAGGACAAAGACAAAGAAGAATACGCGTAAGCCATGCCCACAGAGATTGAGATCAAGAGAGGTTCTACATTTTCTCAGACTTGTCTCTGTGTTGATGAGCTAGACACGCCTATCGACCTTTCCTTATGGTCCTTTGAAAGTGACCTTAAACTGGTTTCGAGTAACGAGAAACTTGTTACGTTCAGTATCGATGACTCGGCAGCAGCCACGGGACAGATCCGCGTGTTTGCCCCCTCGTCCGATACTTTAAATTTACCCCCACAGATGTCGATGGTATTCGACATCAAGTTCACCGACCCAAGTGGTGACACCCATTATTCAGAGAACATCGTCCTGACAACATCTAAGCACATCACCCACTAGCATGGCCAACCCAATTAAAGTTATCAAGTTAACGGGGGTCTCAGGCTCCCTAGAAGGAAAAGCAGACGCTGTTCACACACATGTCTTATCAGATATTACTGATGCAGGCACAGCAGCTGCATCAGACGTAAGTGCATTTGCCTCTGCCGCACAGGGGGAGGCCGCTGGTTCGGCACTACAACCCGCCGACATTGATACCTTAAGCGAGCTTAATGCAAACTTTACTGATGGCACAATTCTGGTCGATGATGGTGATCCACGGTTGATTGATGATCGGTTCCCAACCGCTCACTCTCACACGCTCAGCGATATCACTGACTCTGGAACTTCAGCAGCACTGGACGCATCAGCAGCGGGCGATGCAACAGCAGGTCAAGTTGTGAAAGGTGACGATACTCGTCTGTCCGATGATAGAACACCTCTCACGCACACCCACGTATTTGGGGATCTGACGGGTGTAGCTCCAACCGTTCACACCCACGTAATAGCAGACATCACCGACAGAGGAACAGCCTCAGAGAAAGATGTCCCTGCATCTGGGGATGCGACGGCTGATCAAGTTGTGCTGGGCAATGACACACGCCTGACAGGAGCTGCTTATGCCCCCGTTTCTCACACTCACGTATTTGGTGATCTTACGGGTGTAGCTCCAACCGTTCACACACACTTAATCGCAGACATCACCGACAGAGGAACAGCATCTGAGCTAGATGTTGCTGTCTCTGGAAACGCCTCTGACACACAAGTTGTTAAAGGTGATGACACTCGGATGGACGACGCTAGAACTCCACTCACGCACACCCACACATTAGCCGACATCAGTGATTCTGGCTCCGCTGCCGCCCTCAATGTACCCGCCATCAGTGTAGATGCTATCAGCACCGAAGTAGTCCGAGGCGATGACTCACGTCTTGATGACCAGAGAGTACCAATTACACACACCCATACCGAGAGTGATATTAGCAACCTTGGAACAGACATCATACTTGAGTCTGATACGGACATCAGTGCCGCTGGATTCGTGCTAGATGAGATTGATCTGGTTAGTGACAGTGCAACCCAACTTGCTACACAATCTAGTATCAAGACTTATGTAGATACCGCAGTTGCGGCAACAATGAACTACAAAGGTTTATATGACCCAGTCACAAACACACCTAACTTGGATTCTTCCCCAATAGCTGGGAGTATTTCTATTGGTGATACATATACTGTATCTGTATCCTCAGGGGATTTTTATAATGGGGAACCATTAAATGTTGGGGATACTCTAATTGCTACACAGGATGACCCAACGCTTGCTGGTGAGTGGGCTATTGTCCGAAGCACCCAACCTCAGGTGGTTGAGGGTGACGTAGTATATACTACCGACTATGACGCCTCGGCTGCTGCTCCTTCAACCACTGCTGCGAAAGGGGTTGCCTATAGTGTTAGTGCCGCTGGTACGGGCCTTGGATTCTTTACATATATCTTACCAGTGGGCACCTTAATTATAGCCAAAGTTGATAACCCATCCCAAGAAGCAGAATGGATCCAGATTGGTTCACCAGTTAGCTCGATAACAGAACTGACTGAAGTTTCAGCAGCAGCAGTCACCGACAAGTTCGCCCTCATGGCCGATGGTGCTGCATACGTGGGACGTGCTCTTGTTGCAGCCGACATTAGTGACCTCCCATCCAGCACCACCACATTCACCAACAAAACCTTTGACGCCAATGGCACAGGTAACAGCATCACCAACATTGACTTAACATCTGATGTCATCGGAGATCTACCTTACTCTAACCTTGTCCCATCTACCACCGCTTCCAAACTAGTCGGACGTGGGAGCTTCGCTGGGGCAGGAGACATGCAGGAGATTAGCCTTGGAACTGGGTTGACTATGTCAGGGACAACAATCTCTGCGTCAGGGTCAGCTCCATCCGATACTGTCTATGGGGTGGGTTGGAATGGTGACACCACAAACGCCGCCTCTAAGAATGCAATCTACGATAAGATTGAGTTGCTTGATGCAGCCATTGGGGCTGGTGGTGGAGGAGGAACAGTTCAAGGGTCATCAGCTACCTATGATCTTCTACTGGCAGCCGCAGACGGGGTAGCCCCAGTAGGCACGGCAGACAAATCTGTAGACCTACAATCAAATAGAGCGTCATCCACACAGACGTCCAAAGGCATTGGATCTGTGATTAGTGGAGGAGGAAACAATACTACCGAAGAGTCTTTTGCTGTTGTCGCAGGTGGAAGTAACAACAACAATAAGAGCTTTTCAGCAACTATTAGTGGTGGTGAGTATAATCAGATAACGGGAACGAGCACCCAAGCCGCCTACTCTGTGATTACAGGCGGGAGATACAATTTTATCAGATTCACATCCCAATCTTCCACTGTCTCTGGAGAGTATAATGAGATCGACTCAAGTGGTAAAAGCTCCATCCTTGGGGGCAAAAACAACAGAATCACTAATTCGTCCTACTCCACTGTCTCAGGAGGTTACGGAAATTTAATCAACACCACCAGTTCAGGTTCACGAAATGTGATTGCTGGGGGTCAAACAAACGAAATTCAATCATCTTACTCTTTTGTTGGTGCTGGTCAGAACAACGACATCCTACAAGGACAGAGGTCAGCCATCGTAACGGGATCTGGCAACTCAATGTCTGGCTACGGCGGAACCGATAGCTGTATTGCTGCTGGCAGCTCCAACACCCTATCTGGTTATGGCTGCTTTATTGGGGCTGGTAGTAGCAATAATATAGATGGATTCTTTGGTGGATCTTCCAATACAAGCATTGTTGGTGGTAGTACCAACTCAGCATACTACGCATCCAACTCAGTCGTATTAGGCGGCAGGGACTGCGCCCTATACTACTCCAACTACACCGTCATGTCTGGTCGGAGAGCAAAGATCACCGTACCCAATAAGCACGGTCAGTTCATCTATGCTGACGACCAAGATTTAGACTTCGTTTGCAACACCGAAAGGACAGCCAACTTCCGAGTAGCTAATGGAATGCACATTTCTGCTCCCTTGTTCATTGATGAGCGAGCCAGTGCATTGGCTGACATCGCAGGTCGCGGCCAAATTTGGGTTAAGACCGCTACACCAAACGAGCTTTGGTTTACAGATGATGCTGGTTCAGATAGACCAATTAGTGAGGGTGTGTATACAGTAGCCACCTTACCAACTGGAGTGGCTGGTAGAAGAGCATTTGTCACTGACTCTGGTAACACTCTCGCATCTCACCACGGGCAAGTGGTAGCTAATGG
>Ga0209223_10005896_pt1 | contig 10652 bp, 3 predicted proteins | sample COG_06_FD_184750 | JGI IMG/M metagenome (GOLD analysis project Ga0209223, IMG submission 184750) | Pelagic Microbial community sample from North Sea - COGITO 998_met_06 (SPAdes) (version 2) | ecosystem: Environmental > Aquatic > Marine > Neritic zone/Coastal water | place: Helgoland, sampling...
ACATGAGACTACGCTTGAGACTACAAGTTGATTTTTATCATGTATATTCAATCTTTTTTTACATGCATTTTTGCTCCTTTTATGCAGTTCTAAATTGAATTTCCTATTTGTAGTATAGTTACAAGTCTCGCAAATAAATGTTTTATTACTAACCATCATTTATTACTTAATATGTATAATTAAATTTTTAAATATATTAAACTAAATTACTAAATTACTAAAATATAATAATTAGTTAGTAACATATATATATATCTTAAAAAATAAAAGTCATATTAAAAAATAAAAAAAATAAAAAAATATTTTTTTTCCCTAAAATTTTTAAAGGGTATGAAATTTACCTCTACATATTCAAATATAATATAGCTTTTAGTAAAAAACAAATTAACAATTATAATTAGACAATTATATAAACGACACTGTAATGTTATTTTTATATATTATTAATATAATATTGTAATTATGATTGTTCTCATAATATTTTTAATTTCTATTTTTGTGGTTGGATATTTGTTATTTAAAAGGTCTAAAAAATCTGGAAAAGATATAAACACTATATCAAAACTAATTGAATTTATAAATCAAAATTATGATGTTGAAATAGATCCGGTAGATGAAGAAGATGATGAAGAAGATAATGTTGCAGAAACTTACAAAAATTGTTCATCAATGTTAGATAAATTATCATTGAAGTTTCAAAAAACAGAGTTTAAAACAAGTTTAGAAGTCATTCGTCGCGCTAAAGACATTGTGCAGAAGGATATTCAAACTCATCAACAATACATATCAAATATCACAAAACTGGAACAAGGTTCCTTCAGTAATTTATCATTTAAGTTTAAGATTCCAGATAAAGTATTAGATTACTTGAAATCATTTAATGCATCAAAACAGATAAATGTAGAACAATATAAATCCACTAAAAAAATTTTCTTAGATGATGTTTCAAAAAATATATTTACGAATGGAACTACCCTTGACTTAAATAATGTTAATGATATTGTTGACACTAATGTTAATTTAGCTTCTAAATTCAATACATTATGTGAAAATGTATTAAATAAAAGTAAGACATTATTTACATCTAATGATACTTATTTTACATCTAAAACAATCAACTTTTTCAATGGTTTTGTTAACACTATTAGTCCAAATTTGGATGAAATAGACAAAGAAAAATTAAAACTAAAATCAATAAATAGTAATAGTAATACAGAAGATATTTTATATAATTTAAATGTAATTCAAAATTTGCAATTATGTAGCAAATCTGATGAAGATTTGAAACTACATGATATAAATAAAAGTCTTAAGGAAAAAGAAGCTTTAATGAAAGAACAAAAACAAATAGAAGAAGATATAACCCAATTAAAAGAAGATCTTAAAGATAATACCTATACTAAGAAAGAAGTAGATGAAAAAAAGAAAGAACTAGATGAAAAAAAGAAAGAATCTAAGATTTTAAAAGATAAAATTGTTGTAATAAATAAAAATTTAAGCAGTAAGTATGATAGTGATAAAAATTATATTGAAGACATGTTTAAAGAAATTGAAAAAAGTTTTTCTGATAAACTCAAATTGAAAACTGAATATTATGTAACAGATGATATGTTTTCATACAATGCTTTCAAAGAAATTTCCGATAATAAGATGATCATTAAAAAAATTAAAGATGATATTGATAGAAAGAAGAAGGAATATAAAGGGTATTTAGAAAGGTTGAACAATTTAAAAAAAAAAACCAAATCTAATGGTGGTAGTGGTGATAACAATAGTAAAAGTGTAGTAGATATTCATGCAGAAATCAATGGAATATTCAAATTTTTATCACAAATAACAAAAACAGATATAAATAAAATAAATATTGAATCACTGTATAAATCAAAAGATTATAAAGTCCTTGTAAATTTGGTAAAATTGATGGATAAATACGACGGATTAATCATACATTCGAGAGCTTATGAAGACTATGGTTTCACTGATCCTCAATTTGCATTTGTTAGAAAAGTAAAAAGATTTCTTAGTCGAACAGAAACTATGAAAAAAGAGAAGAAAAATGAATTCAAAGAAAATGTCTCTACTTATGTTACAAAAATTATCGAACACTTAGATAAACTCAAAGGAGGTCCTTTTAAAGAAAAAATTGATACCCTTTTATACATTCAAAATACGTATAGAGATATAAAACGTTTAACTGATACATACTTTGATTCTTTATTTAATTCATATGATAAGTTAACGCAAGATAAGTTAACGCAAGATAAGTTAACGCAAGATAAGAAGAAACGAGTGGTTTCTTCATTTTATGAAATATCGAACACTTTGATGTATAATAATATTTACGTTTTATTTAAAAAAGTTAATTTTCAAGAAAAAGAAATCAACAATTTTATAAATGAATGTTTAAATGAACTCGAACCGATATTACACAATAAATTTTCAATTGGTACGATGCCTTCAAATTTATTAATTACACTAGTAGAGGCAGCGCCAGCAGAAGCAGCGCCAGCAGAAGCAGCGCCAGCAGAAGCAGCGCCAGCAGAAGCAGCGCCAGCAGAAGCAGCGCCAGCAGAAGCAGTGCCAGCAGAAGCAGCGCCAGCAGAAGCAGCGCCAGCAGAAGCAGCGCCAGCAGAAGCAGTGCCAGCAGAAGCAGTGCCAGCAGAAGCAGTGCCAGCAGAAGCAGCGCCAGCAGAAGCAGCGCCAGCAGAAGCAGTGCCAGCAGAAGCAGTGCCAGCAGAAGCAGTGCCAGCAGAAGCAGTGCCAGCAGAAGCAGCGCTAGCAGAAGAAATGTCGAATATTATTGAGAATTTAGAAAATTTATATTATCATATGGAAAAAGATCATAGTTCACAATTCTTGCAAATGATTAAGGATTATCATAAAAATATAGTAGAGATAAAACCAGAAGAAGCAGCGCCAGCAGAAGCAGCGCCAAAAGAAGCAGTGCTAGCAGAAGCAAGAACAGCAGAAGCAAGAGTAGAAGCAAGAACAGCAAATGCCAACAATTCATTTATTGATTTAAAAAATTCAATTAAAAAAATTAATGAATATGTTATTAAAGTTGAAATAAATCAAATTACAAATGGAAGAACTACACCGAAAAAATTATTTAAACTAATATCTCTCGATAACGAAATATACGATGATTTATTAAATGCTTTTGATAGTTGTAAAGTAATAATTTTTGGATATAAACAAAATCAACATTGTGCTATTTTCAATGAGCTAAAAAGAATATTAATTATTAACACAAAAACAAATTCAAACAGACAAGAATTTATAGAAAAGCTTAATTTACCTTCTGACTTACATTCTGACTTACATTCTGTTAATATTTTAAATCTTAAATATTCCGTTATTAATTATTTAAAACAAAATAATTTAACTTTTGATAATTTAACTGTTAATATTTTTAAAAACATTACAACAATTAAATCATTAGCAGAACTGGTAGCTTATTATAATACAGTATTAAAAACACCGAAAGATGAACCTATATACGGTATTGAAGAAAGTAAACTTTCAACAATGAATATTCAAAGTATAGTAAACAGCATTACCAAAGGTGATTTTAAATTTATTCATGTTGTCAATAAGTATGTTGTTCATGAGGAAATAAAAAATATAAATAGTGAGTTCAAACTTGAATTTAATGGTATCAATGATGAAAAAATATTTGAATCTTTACAAAATACAATCAATTATAAACAAAAAAAAGAACATGAACAAGAACTAAATAATTTAGAAGAAAATTTATATAAAAGACTTAACCAAGATAAAAGACTTAACCAAGATAAAAGACTTCTTAACCAATATAATAAAAGACTTAGAGAAATATCAAATAAAAAGCCAACTGATTATACATTAAATGATATAAAAACTACTATATCTAATATTAAAGTATTCGAATCATTCATAAATATTAGTAACAGTATTAATGAATTTAAGATAAAGGTGAATAGTATATACAATATGTTAAAAAACCCTTCTGGTACAAAAAAAGGTGGAAATATAAATTACACCATGAGTGACACAACACAAATGCGTATGCACAACTTGATGTTATATAACATTGTTAAGTTTGTTCGTTATAAATATTACATTAAAAATAGTGATTCTATGAATATATATAGCATAATATTTAAGGATTACTTTATATCATTGATACTTTCAATACTATTGTACATATTAAAGATGGAAAAATTATCATTAGGAATTATTATAGACCAAGTATTATCGATTGGTGCATTTTATAAATATAAAGATACTAAATTTTTATTATTACCTTATTATTTATCTTTTTTATAATATATTAGAATATTGTGCAAAAATACTCTTTAGCACCTGATTATATATTAGAATATTGTGCAAAAATACTCTTTAGCACCTGATTATATTTTAGTATTATATTGCTAGGGCTAATCAAATGGTTATATATCGATTGTTGATTTTTTTTATTTATTATTTCTGTATTTAGAAAATTAGATGTGCCTTGTTTTAAATCTTGAAACTCTAAGGATATTGATTCATCAATTGTATTTATTTTAACAAAGAAGTCTGTTAGTGTTGCATTCGCACGTACTAAATCAAATGCTCTGTCGTTTGAATCCATTTTATTACATAGAATATTTATTTTTAAATAATGTTCTATAAGTTTATGTTCATAAAAAAAATTATACTAGTATATTAATAGGATATGTTTGTAATTTTAATTGTAATGATATTATTAGCAATTGCATATTTAATTAAAAGAAATATACGACAAAAGCAACAAAAGAAAAAGCAAAAACTTTTGAATGATAAAACTATATTGTCAGATACAAAAACAGAAGTAGAAGATCCAAAAGAAGCAGTAGAAGCACCAGCAGTAGAAGCACCAGCAGAAGTAGCACCAGCATCACCATCTGAAGTAAAAGTAGATAAAGAAGATAAATCGGCAAAAAAAGTAGAAGAATTAGAAGAAGAAATTGAAAAAGCTAAAAAAAAAGCAAAAAAAGTAGAAAAAGACACAGAAGAAGAAATTGAAAAAGCTAAAAAACAAGCAGAAGAAACTAGAGAAAAAGCAGAAAAAGAAATAAAAGAAAAAAGAGCACAAATAGAAAAAGAAGGAGAACAAACTAGAGAAAAAGCAGAAAAAGAAATAAAAGAAATAAAAGCACAAGTAGAAAAAGAATTAAAAGAAATTGAAAAAGCTAAAAAACAAGCAGAACAAACTAGAGAAAAAGCAGAAAAAGAAATAAAAGAAAAAAGAGCACCAGTATCAACAACAGCAGCGCTAGTAGAAGCAGCAGAACAAAGAGCAGTTAGGATAGAAAATGAAGCACATGATCGAATAGCTAATGCAGATGCAGCAGCAACAGAAGCAACACGTCTTTATGAAAAAACACAACAAGAACTAAAAGAAAAAAAAGCACTATTTGCCGAGGCAACACAGTTAGCAGAAGCAGCAAATCAAATAGCAGGAAAAACAGAAGAAGCATTAAAAGAATTAAGAAGTGAACTGCAAATAACAAAAAATAAAGCAGAAGAAGCAGTAGAACAAGCAGAAAATGCAGCAGAAAAAAAAAGAGTAGCAGACATAAACACAGTGCAATTAAAATTATTAAACGAACAAGCACAAACAAAAGCAGCAGCAGAAGCAGCAGAAGCAGCAAAAGAAGATACAGAAGAACAAAGAAAAGCAGCACGCGCAGCACAAGCAGAAGCAGCACAAGCAGCACAAGCAGCACAAGCAGCACAAGCAGCAGCAGCAGAAGCAGCACAAAAAGTACAAGCAGCAAAAGCAGAAGCAGAAGCAGCACAAGCAGCACAAGCAGCAGCAGAAACAAAAGCAGAACGATATTTAATAGATAAACAACTAGAAGTTATAGAAGCTAATAAACAAAAAGAAGCAGCAGAAACAGCACAAACAGAAGCAGAAACAGCACAAATAGCAGCAGAAGCAGCACAAGCAAAAGCAGAAGCAGCACAAGCAAAAGCAAGAACAGAAGCAGAAGAAGCACGAAAAGATGCAGAAGCAGCACAAATAGCAGCAGAAGCAGCACAAGCAAAAGCAGAAGCAGAAGCATCAATAGCAAAAGTAGAAAAAAAAGCAGCAATAGCAAAAGCAGAAGCAGAAACAGCAAAAGCAGAAGCAGAAAAAAAAACAGCAAAAGCAGAAGCAGAAACAGCACAATTTAAACTAGCATTAATACGAGAATCAACAAAAACCCAATTAGCAGAAATGACAAGAGCACAAGCAGAAGCAAGAGAAAAAGAAAAAGCAGCACAAATAGCAGCAGAAACAGAAGCAAGAGCAGAAGCAGCAGCAGAAGAAGCAGAAGCAGCAGCAAGAGCAGAAGCAGCACAAGCAGACGCAGAAGCAGCAAAAAAAGCACAAGCAGAAGCAGAAGTAGCAACAGTAAAAGCAGAAAAAAGATTAGTAGAAGCAGAAACAGAAGTAATAAGATTAAAAGAAGAAGTAGAAGGATTAAGAGAAGAAAAAAAAAATCCAGAAAATTTATTAGCAGACGCACAAGCAGCAGAAGCAGAAGCAGCAGAAGAAGAAATAAATCCAGAAAATTTATTAAAAGCAGCAGAAGCAGCAGTAAATAAAGCAAGAGATGCGGTAGAAGCAGCAGAAGAAGCAGAAGCAAAAACAGAAGCAGAAGAAGCAGAAGCAAAAACAGAAGCAGAAGAAGCAGAAGCAAAAACAGAAGCAGAAGAAGCAGAAGCAAAAACAGAAGCAGAAGCAGCAAAAGTAAAAGCAGAAGCAGTAAAAGCAGAAGCAGCAGCAGTAAAAGCAGAAGCAGAAGCAGCAGTAAGAACAACAAGAAAAGCAGCAGAAGCAAAAGCAGCAAGAGAAGCAGTAGAAGCAAAAGTAAAAGCAGTAAAAGCATTACAAAAAGTACAAGAAATACAAGAAAATATCACAAACTACACTCTATCAGAAAAACAAGCATGTGTAAATAACGAAATATCAATTTTAATTAATGATATTAGTTATAATGATATAGATATAAAACTAGTACAAAATATAGAAACAATATCAGAAAGTATAGCAGATTTATTAAATCAAATGCCTAGAGAAAAGAATTTTAGTGAAGTCATGAAAAACATTATAAGTGAAAATAACAGTCTGAATGCTAATATGGATCAAATACAAAATCAATTAAAACATAAAGCATCAAATGCACAAAAAACCCTTATTAAAAGATTAGAAAAAGCAACACAAGCAAAAGAAGCAAAAGCAACACAAGCAAAAGAAGCAAAAGCAACACAAGCAAAAGCAGCAGAAGCAAGAAAAGTAGCAGCCAATGTAGAACAGAGAGCAACAATATTAGCAAAACAAGCAAGAAACGCAGCAAAAGTAGCAGCAGACGAAGCAGAAAAAAAATCAACACTTAGGGTTAGGGTAACAAACTTAGCAGAAAAAGAACAAATTTGGCAAAGTGCAAAATTACTACCAATAGATCAACTTTTTATTACTATAGAGAGCCTTTTAAATGAGATTAAAAAACTTTATCTAGAAGCAATTAAAAAACAACTCATTTTAGAACTTCAAATAAATCAAGCAGAAAATCTAATAATTCAAGCACAAAATCTAATAAGTCAAGCACAAAATCTAATAAATCGAGCAACAGCACAAAAAATAAAAAAAGCAAAAAAAAGAGTAATAAACCTATTACGAGCAGCAGCAGCATTCGCAAAATCATCAGAAGCAGCACCAGCATCAGAAGCACCACCAGAAGAAGAAGGAGAAGCAGAAGAAGCACCACCAGAAGAAGAAGGAGAAGGAGCGCCAGCAGAAGAAGAAGTAGCATCAGCAGTTGCAGCACCAGCATCAGCAGTTGCACCAGCAGAAGCAGCACCAGCAGAAGCAGAAGCAGAAGCAGCACAAGGACCAGCAAATGGAGCAGCAGAAGCAGAAGCAGAAGCAGCACAAGGACCAGCAAATGGAGCAGCAGAAGCAGTAACAACATCAGCATCATCAGCAGAAGCAGCACAAGGACCAGCAAATGGAGCAGCAGAAGCAGTAGAAGCAGCAGCAGCAAAAGCAGCAAAACAGAGCGCAGAAAATAAAGTAGCAAAAGCAGAACAAATAGCAAATCAAGTAATCGATAAATTGTATAATCGTATTAATGAACTAAAAGAATCACAAATATACCAAATAGACCTACAAACAACATTAAAAACAGAAAGAGAAGTAAATGAATTGATAGAAAAAATGAAAACACTTCTTGATGATACAAATGGTGGCGTTGAATATAGTGTTTTAAAACCATATTATATAGCACGATTAAAAATACTAAATAAAGGCTTGAAAATAGAATGCTTAATTTATGAGTTGATAGTTTTAGAGGTGAAATATGATGAGGATATAAAAAAATTATATACATATGAGAAAACTGACCTAGAAACATGTGTGAATGATATCGCACAAGTTATAAAAAAGAATGAATCTATATTAAATACTTTTATAGATTTTTTATATTTTACTTATACAAATAAATTTAATACAAAAATTCAACAGTTATGTAAATATTTTGATATTACTAAATATTATATTTATATGCAACCTAAAAAATATGATGATGATCGTAATGAGTATTTTATAAACCAATATTTATTATTAATGAAAATGACGAATTTGGAAGCACAAAATTATTCGGATAAAATTACTTATTTAAAACAATATGTACAAAATAAAAAAAACTATGTTGAAGTTTATAATTTTATTAAATCAGTTGATCTAACGTTAATAAAATTTTTAAATATTGCTTTTGAAAAACACAAGGCTGCGGAGACGATACAGAACAAGTGGCGCACGGCTGTGGCTAAGGCTGCAGCTAAGGCTGAGGCTGCGGCTAGGGCTGCGGCTAAGGCTGAGGCTGAGACTGCGGCTGAGACTGCGGATGAGACGGCGACTGCGGCGGCGGCGGTGTGGGGTGCAGCGGCGGCTGACTCAGTGGCGGCGGTGGAGGATGCTGATACAATATTACTTGTTGAAGTCTTTAATGAAATGAAACAAATGAAACAAATGAAAACAAATGGTACTGAAATCATTCAATTTAAAAGCTTTCAAATTGAAAGCTTTCAAAAATATTTAAAATCGTTTTTTTTTAAAGAAGATTTAAAAAACGCATTGCAATTCTATAAAAAAGAAATTACAAAACACTTATTAGAGAAAAAAAAAAAACAATTATTCGAAGAATACATATTAAATTGCAATAATGATACAGCAAATAAAAAAAAAGAATACATTTTTAAATCCTTTAAATTATGGCTATGTGGTGTATTAAATACTAAAAACATATCTAATGATTTAATGAGTATATCACCGTCATCAACTTTTGACAATGGTTTTCCGATGATAATGTTACTAAGAATAATTACATTAAAATTCATTAAACCAGAAATGAGTTCAAATATTAAAGATATTTTACCAATAGAAATAAGTGAAAATGTAGATATAGATATAGAAAGGTTTGAGTTATATAATAATAACGAATTAATGGATGAAGATAAATTTTTTACATATTTAGAGAACAATGCCATTGACACTAATATTTTAAACCGTTTTATAGATGATATGCATGCAGAGGATCTAGATAATCCTTTTTCTGGTGGGCAAAATATTATTGTAAAACAAAATTACGATTATTATCTATCGTCACGTAGCATTAACATGCTTCAAAATTTAGGAATATTCAATATAGTGAAATTTATACGATTCAGTTACTATAATAACTCAACTAAAAACGAAATTATTGAAAGTATCATATTTAAAGATTATCTTGTCACCGTCATTATATCAGTCGTATTACACTCGCTTAGATTAAATAAACTATCTATTGGTATCATTATAGATCAGATAATATCTATGGCAATGTATTATAAATATAAAAATGTAAAATATCTATTACTTCCATATTACTTCATATTTATTTAAACTAAATACCATATCTTCGTAGGAAAAATATTTATTAGTTCTATATTATTTTATTAAATTCCAGGATTAAGAAAGTTCTCTGTTTGTTGATTGAGGTCTCTTATTTTTTTATTGAGAGTTACAAGAATACCTAAATCCCTATCAGTTACTTTTTTGTTTGTACCATCTTTTGTGCTTGAGATTTTCGCTGCGAGTTCTTGTTTTTCTTGTTCTGGAACTCCGTCGAATACTTCGCTCAATTTTGTCGTATTGTTTGATATTTTACCTGATAGTTCATTAAGTTTCGAAACAATAGTTTTATCAGTTAAGATATTTCTGTATTTTTGTATGTAAACCTCTTTAACCCTAACAGAAGCTCTCTTAATTATACCATTCACGGTATTGAAGAATACAATTAGTGCTTCTCTGTCTTCTTTGAATTCCTTTTCACGGACTTCGAAAACTCCTTTTAATCTGCTTATTGTTACTTGTACTTCATTTCCTCCTTTCATAAAATTTAGTTGTTGTTGTTGTTGTTGTACATAACCTTGTTGTCCTTGTGATAATTGTGCATTTGTTGGTTGGGTATTGACAAAAGTTAATCCAGGTTGAGGTTGTTGTTGAGGTTGTTGTTGAGGTTGTTGTTGAGGTTGTTGTTGAGGTTGTTGTTGAGGTTGTTGAGGTTTCGATTCAATATCGATAAGTTCAACGTCATATCTTCCTTCTTTGTTTATTATTTGTG
>Ga0209223_10005911_pt1 | contig 10632 bp, 9 predicted proteins | sample COG_06_FD_184750 | JGI IMG/M metagenome (GOLD analysis project Ga0209223, IMG submission 184750) | Pelagic Microbial community sample from North Sea - COGITO 998_met_06 (SPAdes) (version 2) | ecosystem: Environmental > Aquatic > Marine > Neritic zone/Coastal water | place: Helgoland, sampling...
TCAGTTAATTTAATTGAGATTACAGCATTATTTTTGGCTGCAACATTTCGTTTAATGCCATCATTAACAAGGATTACCTCAAGTTATACAACTTTTCAGAATCAATATGCTCCAGTTAGTAGTATTGTTAATGATTTAAATTTAATTACTATAGAATTACAAAACGAGGAAAGTAAAGTTGATTTAAAATTTAATGAAAGCATAGAAATTAAAGATTTAAATTTTATGCATGAAAATACAGAAAAATTAGCAATTAATAATTTAAATTTTAAAATAAAAAAAGGGGATATAGTTGGAATTATTGGTACAAGTGGATCAGGAAAAACGACACTTGCAGATATTATAATCGGGCTACTTAAGACAAATAAAGGAAATATATTAGTAGACAATATACAGATAGATTCAAAAAATTTAAAAAATTGGCAAAAAAAAATAGGTTATGTTCCACAAACGATTTTTTTAAGTGATGAGTCGGTTAGAGGTAATATTGCTTATGGTGTAGATGAAAATTTAGTTAATGAGGAAAGAATTAAAAAATGTATTCAAATGGCTAATCTAGATAAATTTGTTAGTGAGTTACCAGTGGGACTAGACACAATAATTGGAGAAAAGGGAATTAGAATATCGGGTGGTCAAAGACAAAGACTTGCAATAGCAAGAACTTTATACCACGATACAGAGATATTAATATTTGATGAGGCGACGAGCGCTCTTGATCCAAAAAATGAGTCTGAAATTATTTCAAATATACTATCCCTAAAAGGCAATAAAACAATAATTATCATTGCTCATAAATTTTCACTTATAAAAGATTGTGATAACATTATAGTTTTAGATGATGGTAAGTTAATTAAACAGGGAAAATATAGTGATATTTTTTAACTTGTTTTAAAAGATCCTCTTGAACATAATTAAATTCTAGTTTCGATTTTTTAGCTGCAGATTCGTCACTTTTTTTATCACCAATGAAATAGCTTTTTTCCATATTTATAAACCATTTTTTTTTTATATTTTCTATCATTAAATTCGAAGGTTTTCTGCATTTGCATTTAATAGATAATTTTTTTACTAATCCATCTGGATGATGCGGGCAGAATTCTACATCATGAATATAAACATTATTTTTTGCTAACTTTTTTTTTATCAGTACATGTAAGCTGTAAAAATCTTCAACCGTATATTTTTTTTTAGCAATACCACCTTGGTTTGTAACTATAAATAGGTAATATTTTTTATCATAGAGGTATTGTAGAGCTTTAATTACGTTTTTTCTAAACCTAAATTCTTTATATTTGTGGGTATAACCCTTATCATGATTAATAACACCATCTCTATCAAAAAAGAATGCTGGTCTTTCTAATTTCTTAGGTAAGTTTTTTTTTGCAAATTTTAAATTTTTAGGCGTCCCTATATCTAAAAAATAATCTTTGAAATATTTCCCTTTTAATTTCTTTAAACCTATTAAAGTTGGTAATATTTCACTCTCTAGAGAAATTTTTTTTTTATCAATAAAATTAAATATTTTTTTATTAAAATAATAAACACCTGCATTAATGTAGTTAGATTTTTTAACTTTAATAATATTATGGTATTTATCTAATTTTAGATTATTAAATTTAATGGACTTTACATTTTTATATTTTATTAGCGATATGCATCCAATATCTGTTTTTTTAACATTCTCTGCTAGCTCTAACGGATTATTTATATCAAAATAAGTATCACCATTTATTAAAATAAAATCTTTTTTGATTTTATTTTTTAGTAGAAGTAAGGCGCCACCTGTATCTCTTGGGCTTTTTTCTATTATACACTCAATTTTAGTAAAATTTTGATATTTGCCATCAAATTTTTTTTTGATTAATTGGCCCTTATATCCAGCTAGGATAAATATATTCTCAAAAGTAAACTTTGCATAATGATTAATAAGAATTTCTAAAAATGCTTTATTTTGGATTCTAACCATTGGCTTGGGTCTATTTTTATTTAGGTGTTGTATTCTTGAACCCTTACCACCTGCTAATATAACTAAATCCATATTATAAGTTTTATCAAATATTACTAATATTCAAACTAACTTATCACTTTATTCTTTTAAATTAATGATTACTTTTAATTATATATTTAACTTTCTTACATAATAATATAATTAACTGTTACAAATAATATTAAATTATAAATTTTACTACTTATGAAAAATAAAATTCAATTTCCTTTAATGAGAAATAATATTCTAAAAAATGATTTTAATGTATTAGTCAAATTTTTAAAAAAAAAACCTATTTTAACACAAAATAAAAATGTTAAAAATTTTGAGGAAAAATGGTCAAAATGGCTTGGTGTTAAGTATAGTGTTTTTGTAAACTCTGGATCTTCTGCAAACCTCTTACAAATTCAATTGCTTAAAATGCAATATCCTAAAGGTGGAGAGGTTATTGTACCACCCTTTACTTGGTCTTCTGATATATCTTCTTTATTGCACTGTGGTTTTACCCCAGTCTTTGCAGATATAGATTTAGATACATTAGGATTAAACACAGATTTAATCATTTCAAAAATTAATAAAAACACTAAGGCAATTTTTTTAAGCTATATTCAAGGATTTAATTGTTTAACTGAAAAATTATTAAAAGTTTTGAAAAAAAAGAAAATACATCTTATTGAAGATGTATGTGAATCACATGGTGCAAAATTTAAAAATAAAAAACTGGGGTCATTCGGTTGGACCTCTAGTTTTTCTTTTTATTATGCACACCACATGAGCACTATTGAAGGAGGGATGATTTGTACAGATGATAAAAAAACCTATCATAATCTTTTAATGTTAAGATCTCATGGAATGGTACGTGAGGTTAAAGATAATAAATTCCAGAAATATATAAAAAATAAATATAAAGATTTAAACACACAATTTATTTTTAAATTTCCAGCATACAATGTTCGAAATACAGAAATTGGTGGGGTGCTTGGTTTAGAACAAATCAAAAGATTGGATAAAAATATTGCCAAAAGAAATAAAAATTTTGAATATTTTATAAATCGTTTAGATAAAAATATTTTTTTTACTAATTTTAATTTAATAGGTCATAGTAATTACGCTTTTAATGTAATTCTTAAAAATAAAAATCATAAGTTGATGAATAAAATATTACAAAACCTTGAAAAAGAGGGCATTGAATTCAGGAGAGGATCTGCTGGAGGTGGCAATCAGTTGAGACAGCCATATTTAAAAGATTTTGTCTCCAAAAAAGATATAAAGGAACTTAAAAATACTGAGCACATTCATTTTTTTTCATTTTATATTGGAAATTACCCAGAATTAACCTCAAAAAAAATAGATAAAATTGTTAAAACATTGAACATATTCACTATATGAAAATTTTAGTAACAGGTGGATCGGGCTACATAGGTTCAATTTTGGTTCCAGAATTAATTAAACTCAATCATGAAGTAACAGTTCTGGATAACTTTATGTATAAACAGTCAAGTTTAAATCATTTATGTGTATTTGAAAATTTTAAGATTATTAATGGAGATATCAGGGATAAAAACTTAATTAAATCATTATTAAAGACAAATGATTTGATAATCCCCCTTGCGGCTATAGTTGGGGCTCCATTATGTAGCAAGGATCCATTTTCTGCACAAAGCATCAACCATGATGCGATAGCAGAAATGATAAAAGATGCTTCAAAAGAGCAATTAATAATAATGCCAACAACTAACAGTGCGTATGGCACTGGTGATAAAAATAATTATTGTGATGAAAATTCTAATTTAAAACCAATTTCTAAGTATGCAATTGATAAAGTTGAAATAGAGAAACTTTTGATGGCAAGAGAGAACTCAATTAGCTATAGATTGGCAACAGTTTTTGGAATGTCACCTAGAATGAGAATAGATTTACTTGTAAATGATTTTACTTATCGAGCATACCACGACTCTGCTCTTATAATTTTTGAGGGTCATTTCAAAAGAAATTATATTCACATAAGAGATGTAGTAAATTCTTTTATTCATGCCATAAATAATATGGATCAGATGAAAGGTGAAATTTACAATGTCGGTTTAAGTGATGCTAATTTATCAAAGACAGAATTATGCCATGAAATTAAAAAACACTTACCTAATTTCACTTTTGTGGAAGAAAAAATTAAGAAAGATCCTGATCAAAGGAATTATATTGTTTCAAATGTAAAAATAGAAAAAACAGGATTTCTACCTAAGCATTCATTATCTGATGGCATAAAAGAATTGATAAAAGGCTATACAATGTTAAAAAATCAAAACTTTGGTAACTTCTAGAATATTATTAAAAAATAAAACTGATAATTATATTGGTACTTATTAAATAAGAAGTATAAAATAAATTTATCCAATGGATATTTCAATAGTTATACCAACTAAAAATAGGTTCTATTATATTTTTAAACTTATAAATTATTATGAGATTATAGATTTTAAGAGAACTTTAGTTATTAATGTTCAATCTAATTTAAAATTAAAGATATGATTAAAGTTTCTATTGTAGGTGCTGGAAAAATTTCAGATCATTATATTAAGGTTTTAAGATCTTTTAAAAATGTAAAGATAGAGGGAATTGTAAGCAAAAGTGAAAAAAGTTCTAAAATTAAATCACAAAAATTCAATATTCCTTATTTTGGAAATTCCATAGATCAAATGATGGATATAATAAAACCAAACATTGTTATTGTATGTGTAACCCCAAGTGAAACATTAAAAGTTTGTTTTAATTTATTTAAACATAACTGTATTTCCTTAATTGAAAAACCACTAGGGCTTAGTCTTAACGACTCTAAGAAAATTTTAGCTATAGCTAAAAAATCAAAACAAAAATCTTTTGTCGCTTTAAATAGAAGATATTTTAATTCAACAAAATTATTATTAAAAAAATTATCAAATGATAAAAGTAAAAGAATAGTTAGTGTGTTTGATCAAGAGGATACTGAAGCTGCAAAGAAAAATGGTCATAAACCCTTAGTAATAAAAAATTGGATGTACGTAAATTCTATTCATCTAATAGATTATTTTACATTCCTTTGCCGAGGAAAAATTAAAAAAGTTTATAGTCAAAAAATAAAGATTAATAATAAGCAATATTTTAAATCAGCAACAATATTATTTACATCTGGTGATATTGGTATTTATCACGCATATTGGAATAGGCCAAGTCCATGGAAAATTTCTATATCTTGTGATAAATCCCATTTTTATATGTCCCCTATAGAAAAGTTATTTGAAAAAAATAATAAGGGCCAGATGATAAGTTATAAGGAGTCTGAATATGATAAAGAATATAAACCAGGGTTTTATTTTATGGTTAAAAACCTTTTAAATGTGTATACAGGGCAAAAAAATAATCTAGTGAGCTTAGAAGAAAATATTAAAACAATGAATTTAATAAAAAGGATTTATTTTTAATATGAGTAGATTAAAAAATAAAGTTATTTTCCTTACAGGTGGAACAGGATCATTTGGTAGTGCCTTTGTTCCTATGACTTTAAATAAACTAAAGCCAAAAAAATTAATAATATATTCAAGAGATGAGTCCAAGCAGTGGGATATGAGAAACCTATATTCAAAGAATAAGAATATTGAGTTCGTTATCGGAGACGTTAGAGACTATGATACTCTTAAAAAAAACATGAGGGGCGTAGATTATGTAGTTCACGCAGCTGCTACAAAAATAGTACCAACAGCTGAAACCAACCCGTTTGAATGTGTCAAAACAAATATTAATGGATCAATGAATGTTATTAATGCAAGTTTAGAAAATAATGTAAAAAGTGTTGTTGCTTTATCGACAGACAAAGCTTGTAATCCAGCCAATCTCTATGGGGCCACCAAACTAGCAGCAGATAAACTGTTTGTATCAGCCAATACATTTACTAGTGAAAAAATAACTAATTTCTCAATTGTAAGGTATGGTAATGTCATAGGATCACGGGGATCAGTAATACCTTTTTTTAAAGAAAAAGCTGTCACAGGTAAAATTCCAATTACAAATATTGAAATGACAAGGTTTATTATATCTCTTAAGGAATGTGTGGAGTTTGTTTGGCAATCATTTGAACAAATGACTGGAGGAGAAATATTTGTAAAAAAAATACCCTCAATTAATATTATTGAAATTGCAAATGCAATAACAAAGAAAAAAAATAATTATAATGTTATAGGAATAAGACCAGGCGAAAAACTTCATGAACAAATGATTAGTATAGAGGATGCACCTTTTACTTATGAGTTTAATGATCATTTTAGAATTTTACCATCTATTATGAATGATTCTGATTATTATAAAATAAATAAAAAAAAGAAAGTAAGTGATAATTTTTATTATATTTCTAACAGAAACAATAAATGGATTAAATCAACTGATTTAAGAGACTGGTTAAAAAAATATCCTAATTATTTTTAATAATTTGAAAAATATACTAATTACAGGAGGAACAGGTTTATTTGGTATAAACTTTTATAAACAATTCTACCAAAAGTATAATCTTTTTTTAATAGGCAACCAAAAAAAAAAAATAATCAATACAAAAATTTATTATATTGATCTTTTTGATTTAAGAAAAATAGATTTATTTTGTAAAAAAAATAAAATTGATACAATAATTCATGCAGCAGCGATGACTAATATAGAGGATTGCCAAAAAAATAAAAAAAAATGTTTTAAGACAAATGTAAGTTTAACAAAGCTACTCAATAAATTCTGCAATATAAATAAAATAAAGTTTGTATTTATTTCAACAGATCAAATATTTAATAAAAATAAGTCTTTTAAGGGTGAATTATTAAAAAGTAACCCTTGTAACTATTATGGATACACCAAGTCAACTGCAGAAAAAGCAGTATTAAATGATAATTTAGACTCATTAGTTATTCGGACAAATTTTTTTGGATATGGAACAAAGTACAGAAAATCATTTAGTGACTGGATCATTTTTAATATAAAAAAAAATATTAAGATAAATGTTTTTGACGATATATATTTTAACCCACTATATTTGAAAAGTTTAAACACATATATGATTAATCTTATTAAATTAAAATCTAAAGGCATATTTAATCTGGTTTCAGATGAAAAAATATCTAAATTTGAATTTGCTATTAAAATTGCGTCTGTATTTAAATTAAATAATAAATTCATTATTAAATCAAAGTTTTTATTAAACAAAAAATTAGTAAAAAGGCCTCGAGATATGACACTCTCCAATAAAAAGCTTAAGAAAAAACTTGGACTAAAAAGTATTAATATACAAAAGCAAATAAAAAATATGCTAAAAGATGATAAATATATTGTATGAAAAAAAAAATTATTCTTTATGGGTCTGGTGGACATTCTAATTCAGTAATAGACGTAATTAATTCTTCAAAGAAATTTAAAATAGACTTAATACTTGATGACAACCCCACTAAAAAAAAAATATTAAATATAAATGTAAAAAAAAGTTCAGTTTTTATTAAACAAAATAAAATTTCAAAGAATATTCACATTTCTTTTGCTAGTATTTATAATCTCAAGGCTCGACTAAAAATTTATGAAAAACTGAAAGCAAAAAAAATATATAAATTTCCAAATATTATTTCTCCAGACAGTTATATTTCAAAAAATAGTTATTTAAGTGAAGGAGTCATTATAATGCATGCAGTTACAATTAATGGAAATGTGCAGATAGATGAAAATGTTGTTATTAATACAGGTTGTATTATTGAGCATGACGTTAAGATTGAAAAAAATTCCCATATATCAACGGGCGTGACTCTTAACGGAGGTGTGAGAATAGGCAAAAATTGTTTTATTGGTAGTGGTTCAATTTTAAGAGAAAATATTAAAATTCCAGACAACACATTTATTAAAATGGGATCAATTGTAAAAAGATAAAATATGTGTGGTATAGCTGGCATAGTAAATTATAAAAAAGATTTAAAAAAGACAATTAATAACCTTAACTTATCAATAAAACATCGTGGACCAGATGAAAATGGTTTTTATTTTGATAAAGATGAAAATATAGCATTAACCATGACGAGACTTTCTATCATTGGTTTAAATGATGGAAGTCAACCCAAAATATCAAAAGATAAAAACATAATTATTTTTTTTAATGGTGAAATTTATAATTATAAAGAATTAAATAAAATATATTTCCCTAAAATAAATATCAAATCTGACACAGAAATTTTATTAAGAATGTATGAAAAATTTGGTTTAAATATGCTTAATAATTTAAATGGAATGTTTTCAATATGTATTTATGATAAAAAAAAAAAAAAGATTTTTTTAGTTAGAGATAGATTTGGTATAAAACCTCTATACTACTACAAGAATAAAAACTTTATATTTTCCTCAGAAATAAACTCAATAAAAAAAGTTTTTAGTAATGAACTTGAAATTAGCAAGGAGTCTGTAAGCGACTATTTAAGTTTAGGTTGCACAAATGGTAAAAATACAATTTATAAGAACGTTCACAAGGTTGATCCTGGAGAGTACGTTGCTTATGATATTAAATCAAAAAACGTAAAATGTATAAAATGGTACGTTTTCAAAAAAAAAAGAATCTTAATTAAAAATTTAAATGAAGCGGCTGAATTTACAGAAGAAAATATTAAAAGATCTTTAAAATTATGGACTGTTTCAGATGTGCCAATTTGTTTTTTATTGTCAGGGGGTTTAGATTCGGGAGTTCTAAGTTCAGTCTATAATAAAATTTCAAAAGAAAGAATAAATACATTTTCATTAGGATTTAAACAAAAAAAACTTGAAAAATGGAATGAAATAGAAATTGCCAATACTTTGGTCAAAAAAATTAACTCAAATCATAAAAATATTGACCTTAAAATAGACGATTTATTAAGTAAAATTTCTGAAATGATAAAAATCTTAGGAGAACCTTATGGAGGAGGTCTTCCAAATTGGTATATTTTTAAAGAAATTGCAAAAAAATCAAAAGTTGCAATCAGTGGAACTGGTGGCGATGAATTATTTGGAAACTATGATAGATATTTCCGATTTATTGCAGGATCTAAAGGTAAATTTGATAAAAAGTTATTCAAGCTTTTTTATTTTTTTAATAAAAATTATGTCGCTGATGATGGCTGGAAAAAAAAATATTTAAATTTTGATTTTAATAAAAATAAACTACCTAATAAATTCTTTAGTATGGTTAATCAGATGGGTTTGAAAAATTTTAAAAAAAATATAAGTTTTCTTGACATAAAAACTCAATTAAATAATGAGTTTTTATACATAACAGATAAATTTTCTATGGCTCATTCACTGGAAGTAAGGACACCTTATCTTGACCATCAACTTGTAGAAAACATCTATGGTATCCCTGAAGAGTTTCGGATGTCAGAAACTAGCTATAAACCTCTTTTAAGAAAAATTGGAAAAAAATATTTACCAAAAGAATATTTGAATTTTCCTAAACATGGTTTTTCCATACCACTAAGCATATGGATGAGAGGTAAACTAAAAAAAACTGTTATTTCTTTTCTTGGTAAGAGAAACCTTAACAGAGAAGGTTTGATTAATCATACATTTTATTCTGATTATGTTGAAAAAATGTTTTATGGTGATAATTCAAATATTCAACTTATTTGGAATGTTTTTATGTTACACGCATGGTTAAAAATAAAATGAAAACAAAAACTATAATTATTGCAGAAATTGGTGTTAATCATAATGGTTCCCTCAAGCTTGCAAAAAAACTAATTGATAAAGCAAAATCAGTTGGTGCAACGTTTGCAAAATTTCAAGTATATTCAATTGACGAAATCGCACATGAAAAATCGTCTAAAGCCGATTATCAAAATAAAGCACTAGGTAAAAAAATATCTCAATTAGAAATGTTAAAAAAATTAAACCTTACACATAAACAGCACCATGAATTATTTATTTATGCTAAAAAAAAGAAAATGAATTATATGGCAAGTGGGTTTTCAAAAAAAGATTTTTATTTTCTAAAAAAAATTGGTTGTAAATATTTTAAAATACCTTCTGGCGAAATTACAAATCTTAATTTATTAAAATATGTGGGTAGTTTAAATAGGAAAACAATACTTTCTACTGGTGCTTCTAATATTGATGAAATAAAAAAATCTATTAAATATTTAAAAAAAGGTGGTGCTAAAAATTCAGATATAACTCTTCTACATTGCAATTCAGCATACCCAACACCACCTAAAGATTGTAATTTAAGATCCATGAATACAATTAAAGAAATATTTAAGACATCTGTTGGCTATTCTGATCATACAAATAAAATTGATATTCCAGTTATTGCGGTGGCATTAGGAGCTGAAGTGATTGAAAAACATTTTACATTAAATAACAAAATGAAAGGACCAGATCATAAAAGCAGCTTAAACCCAAGAGACTTCAGCCTTATGGTAAAAAAAATTAAGGATACAGAGATTATTATTGGAAATGGAATAAAAAAACCATCACCCAGTGAAATTAAAAATTTAAAATTTATACGAAGAGGAATATATTCAAAAATTAATATAAAAAAAGGTGAATTTTTTTCTGAAAATAATATTTTTTGCATAAGACCATTAAATAAAAATGGTGCAGAGAATTGGTTTAATGTTGTTGGAAAAAAA
>Ga0209223_10005912_pt1 | contig 10631 bp, 8 predicted proteins | sample COG_06_FD_184750 | JGI IMG/M metagenome (GOLD analysis project Ga0209223, IMG submission 184750) | Pelagic Microbial community sample from North Sea - COGITO 998_met_06 (SPAdes) (version 2) | ecosystem: Environmental > Aquatic > Marine > Neritic zone/Coastal water | place: Helgoland, sampling...
TCTGGAAACAACAACATCCGCGGCTAATAATTTGGAGAGCTGGCGAAAGACAGGCTGGCGTAAAAGGCTAGCGCACCTGCCGCAATTTGTCGGTAACCAGCGGCAGATCGCGGACAATCTGGCCGATTTCGCCGATTGACCGCGGGTCATCGCCACCAACAACAACCTGTAGCCCGCCAGCATTGCCGGTGCTGAGATAAAGCCGCGTATTGCCTTCGACAACATAGCTATCACCAGCCTGCATTAATTTGGCCATCACTTCTTCGCCATTGTCGCGCACGATCTCGACCCAGCTTGCGGCAACCGCACGAATGGTGATTTCCTGCGCCGGATCACGAAGATTGGCGATGGCGCTATTTCCCGCCGACTGCGGTTTGCCATTTTGCGATATGGGGGTAATGACCTGTGTTTCGGCCAAATCACCTGATAAAACGGGGCTATTCGCATCGACTGTCGACACGGCTGGTTCACGCGGCGCGATAATCGCTGACGCAATTTCAACGGGTTTCGCCGGTGCCGTTGTTAGCGGCGCCTTAGCGATGACGGTTTTTGTCGTGGCGGCCAGATCATCTGTTACCGCGTTTGGCGTTGGCGTTGCAGCCGCCGCGGCAATCTCTTTTTCTGGCTGAACTGGCGCAGTCATATTTTGCGTTTGCGCCTGACCGTCAACCGGCATAACCGTCATTGTGCCTTGATCGATAAGCGTGTCTCGCATCGCGGCAGAATCTGACGGCGTTGCCGCGACGTCATTTGGCACCATCGCCATCTGATCATTCACATCACCGCCATTTAACCAGTACCAGCCGCCATAGGCAATGCCAGCACAAACAACCAGCATTGATGCAATGGCTGGGGCCGAACGCTGTGGTGGCCGCGTACTCATCGGAATTTTATAGTTTGGCATGGCCGCCGCTTTGGCCGTCAATGCCGAATAGCGCGCCACAAGTGATGATGGATCAAGCGCAACAAACTGGCCATAGCTTCGCAAAAACCCTGTTACATAGGCTGGTGCTGGCAATTCATCAAAAGCACCGGATTCAAGCTTTGACAGATAATCAACTGAAATCCGGAGCTGCTGCGATACATCGCCAATTTTCAAACCCTGGAGCCGACGCGCATGTTTCAGCGTCGCACCGATCTGTTCGAAACTATCACCTGCAACCAACGGTTTGATTTCTTTATCTTGAACGCGCACCAAGCTGGTCTCCATTCATTAACCATATGTCCAAAAGCACCAGAAATTTCCGATGATTGCAAACAAAACTTTAAGTTTTCAAAAGAACAACCCACGACCATATGGCTGATAACGTTGACTGATGTCGGTTTATATCGCAGATTTTCACATGTTTAGCAAGCATCAGTTACTATTACCGCGATATCAAGACTCGTCATCCAGCCCATAGGCTGTATGCAGGCTACGAACCGCCAATTCGGTGTATTCAGCATCAATCAAAACCGAAATCTTGATCTCGGATGTTGAAATCACATGCAGGTTTACGCCCTTTGTCGCCAGCGTTTCAAACATGGTCTTGGCAACGCCGGGCTGGGTCCGCATGGCCGTGCCCACAACCGAAATTTTGGCAACATTTGGCGAGGAGTCAACCGACTCAAACTTTAATTGGTCTTTAATTTTGTTAATTATATCAACGGCTTTATCAAGATCGCCACGGCTAACCGAAAAACTGATATCGGTTTTCTTCACGGCGCTTGATGCGCTTTGTACAATCATATCCACATTCACATGATTATCTGCCAAGGCGCCAAAAACACCAGCAGCAACGCCGGGCTGGTCAGGCAGACCAACGATGGTAATTTTGGCCTCGTCGGGGCTATATGCAATCCCGCTAATGGTTTCTTGTTCCACGACTGAATCCTCATTCACGACTAAAGTGCCTGGTGCATCATTGAAACTTGAGCGCACCTGCAGATTGACATTATGGCGCATCGCCATGGCGACTGATCTTGTTTGCAAGACCTTGGCACCTGATGATGCCATTTCCAGCATTTCTTCAAAGGTGATTCGCGCTAATTTGGTTGCTTTTGGCGCGATTCGCGGATCGGTAGTATAAACCCCATCAACATCAGTATAGATATCGCACCGGTCAGCTTCGAGCGCGGCGGCAATCGCAACGGCTGATGTATCCGACCCGCCACGGCCAAGCGTGCTGATCCGCCCATCGGGGCCAATGCCCTGAAAACCGGCAATGACCGCGACTTGTCCTGCTTTCATGCGCTCGCGAATGGCCGACCCGTCAATCGAGTCAATCCGCGCCGCACCATGAACATTATCTGACCGGATGGGAATCTGCCAGCCAAGCCATGAACGCGCGTCAATGCCGATATTCTGCAAAGCAATCGCAAGCAAGCCAACAGTCACCTGTTCGCCCGTCGCAACAATCGTATCATATTCACGCGCATCATGAATGGGGCCGACTTCTGATGCCCATGAGACAAGCTGATTTGTTGTTCCCGACATTGCCGAGACAACAACCGCGACCTCATGGCCAGCGTCGACTTCGGTTTTTACCCGCTGCGCCACATTGCGTATGCAATCGAGATCGGCCACCGAGGTGCCGCCAAATTTTTGAACAATTCGTGCCATTTGCTGTATGCTGTTTTCCAGTAAATCTAATTTCACGCAGCTATAACGATTACCAGCCGCGGGGGCAAGCCTATGATGACAACCGCCGATCAAACTGAGATCGATAATTTTGCCGCCCTATCCGACCAATGGTGGGACCAAAAAGGGCCAATGGCACCTTTGCACGCTTTTACGCCTGTTCGCATTGACTATATTCTACAAGCGATCGGCCGGTTTTTTCCGATTAAAAAAGACCAACGGCAAAGCGCAAAACCATCATTGGCCGGATTGAAAATACTCGATATTGGCTGTGGCGGCGGCTTGCTTGCCGAACCAATGGCACGCCTTGGAGCAGCAGTAACCGGCATTGACGTTACCGCACCGGCGATCAGCGCCGCCAAAACACATGCAGACGCGATGCAGCTTGCCATTGATTATCAGGTGATCACGGCTGAAGATCTAGCCGCAAGTGGTGCCAAATTCGATGTGATCTATGCATCTGAGGTGATCGAACATGTTGCCGACCGCCCGCTTTTCATCAAGGCAATCGCCACTATGCTGGCGCCTGATGGCGTTGTTGTGATCACCACCATCAACCGCAGCTTGCCAGCGCTGATTTTTGCCAAATTCGCGCTTGAATATATTGTTCGGCTTGTGCCTGCTGGTACGCATGACCCGCGCAAATTCGTGCGGCCAGCCGAATTACGCGCCGAATTTGCCTCGGCTGGGATCCTTCTTGATGATATGACCGGTTTTGCGCCATGTCCTGGCGGAGGATTTATGCCCATCGGATCGCTGGCAATCAATTATGCGGCAAGCGGCGGCTTTCGATAGGGCCAAGGCGCGGGCATCTGGCTTAATGTTCAGGCGGCAACCACGGTAAAGCCACAACATCAATGCCTTCATCGGCAAGTGATTCGCGTTCTTCGGCGCTTGAATGACCATAAATATTTTCAGGCGCGCGATCGCCGTAATGCATTTTGCGAACTTCGGCTGCAAAATCATTCCCGACATCGCGACATTCAGACTTTATCTTACGTTGCAATTGGCGTAATTGCGCGATCGCCTCACCAAGTGCGGCCTGTGATGGGGCGGCCTGTGATGGGGCGGCCTGCGATGGGGCAGGATGTGCCGATGCGACTTGGGCAGATGCAACTTGGGCAGATGCGGCTTGGGCAGATGGCGTGATTGTTGGTGTGATGATGCCAGCCTGATTGCCAACCTGATTGCCAGCCTGATTAGCCGTTTCGCTCGCTGGCAGCCGGTTCACATCGTCACGGCGACGTTTTGGGCTGGCCAGATTGGGCGTCATCAAAGCGCGGCGCACCTTGGCACTGTCACAAACCGGACAGGTGACAAGCCCGGTTTCGTTCTGCGCATCAAAAGCAGCACCAGTTTGAAACCAGCCTTCAAATTCATGTGTCAAATCGCAGATCAATTGATATTTGATCATCTGTTCCGCCTCGTTAAGATCTATCGATATTATAGATAGGGGGCATATAGACGGGCCACAAGCCCCAAAACCAGCGATATAATTGCGCTAAAGCGCCCCATGGCAATGTTTGAATTTCTTGCCTGACCCGCATGGGCAAGCTGCATTTCGCGACACTTTCGCATTGGCCGACAAATCCGCTGCTGCGGCTGGCGGCTGGCCCTGTTCATCAGGCTGGCGGATCTCGACATGCGAGAGAACCATGCTTGTGGTCTCTCGCATATTGGCAAGCATCGTCTCAAACATCAAAAAAGCTTCGCGCTTATATTCATTCAGCGGATCCTTTTGCGCATAGGCCCGAAGGGTGATCCCTTGGCGCAGTTGATCAAGCGTCAATAAATGTTCTTTCCATTGCTGATCAAGCACCTGCAAAAGCAAATTCTTTTCTGCCATCCGCATGATATCGGGCCCAAGCCTGACGGCCTTTTCAGCCATATGGCGATCGGCAGCGTCAATCAATCTGGCTTCAATTTCCGGCTCGGCAATGCCGTCTTCGGCAAACCAATCGGCAATCGGCGCTTCGACACCCAAAACGCGGCGGGCATCGGCATCAAGCGTTTCTGAATCCCACTCATCATGATAGGTACCAGCGGGAATTGACCGTTCGATAATCAGGGCCGCAGCTTCATGGCGCATATCAACAACGGTGTCATGCACATCATCGGCGCGCATGATTTCCTTGCGCTGGTCAAAAATCACCCGGCGCTGGTCATTCATCACATCGTCATATTTCAGCAATTGCTTGCGAATTTCGAAATTGCGCGCCTCAACTTTGGATTGGGCTTTTTCAACGGCCTTGTTGATCCATGGATGCATAATGGCCTCGCCATCTTCAAGGCCAAGCTTTAACAGCATATTATCCAATTTTTCCGAGCCGAAAATACGCATCAAATCATCTTGCAGTGACAAGAAGAATTTTGATGCGCCCGGATCGCCTTGGCGGCCTGTCCGGCCGCGAAGCTGGTTATCAATCCGGCGTGATTCATGGCGTTCGGTACAGACCACATATAATCCGCCAGCAGCAAGTGCGGTGGCTTTGGCCGCTTCAATTTCGGCAGCAATTTTGGCAGTCGCCGCTTTGGTAACTGATTTGCCTTCGGCTTCAAGGCCGGCAAGCCGCATGTCCAGATTACCACCAAGTTGAATATCGGTTCCGCGTCCGGCCATATTGGTGGCAATGGTGACCGCGCCAGGAACGCCCGCATCGGCAATGATTTTAGCTTCTTCTTCATGGAAACGGGCATTTAGAACCCGATGGTCGATTTTGCGCTTTTCCAATTCGGCTGATAGACGTTCGGATTTATCAATGCTGATCGTCCCAACAAGAACTGGCTGTTGGCGTGACCGGCATTCAAGAATCAGCGCGATAACCGCTTCGTCACGTTCGGCGCTGGTACGATAAACCTCATCATCATAATCAATACGGGCCACATCACGATTGGTCGGAATGGCCATGACCTCTAAAGCATAGATTTCAGAAAATTCACCAGCCTCGGTCATGGCTGTACCGGTCATCCCCGCCAGCTTGTCATACATGCGGAAATAATTCTGGAAGGTGACTGATGCCAGCGTTTGGTTTTCCGCCTGAATTTCAACGCCTTCTTTCGCCTCAATTGCCTGATGCAGACCATCAGAGAAACGGCGGCCCTCCATTGCGCGGCCGGTAAATTCATCAATAATGACGACCTCGCCAGCCTTTAGCATATAATGCGTGTCTCGGGCAAAAAGCCGGTGCGCACGAAGCGCCTGATTGACGTGATGCAATAGCCCAACATTTTCAATATCATAAAGCGTTGCTTCGCCAATGGCACCACGCTCGCGAAGCAGGTTTTCGGCATGTTCAATGCCAATCTCACTCAGCGAGACACTATTGCCCTTTTCATCAAGATCATAATCTTCATCCACCAATAACGGGATGATTTGATTGGCAACATGATAATGTTCAGCATTGGTTTCAGCAGGGCCAGAAATGATCAGCGGTGTACGCGCTTCATCAACAAGGATCGAATCAACCTCATCAACGATCGCAAAGCTGAAATCGCGCTGCACCATATCACCAAGGCTGAACTTCAAATTATCGCGGAGATAGTCAAAGCCAAACTCATTATTCGTGCCGTAAGTGACATCACAACCATAGGCAGCACGGCGCTGATCGTCATCAAGCCCGCCCGTGATGCAGCCAACGCTGAGACCCAGAAATTCATAGACCTTGCTCATCCATGCCGCATCGCGTGATGCCAGATAATCATTGACCGTCACCACATGGACGCCGCGACCATCAAGCGCATTCAGCACCACCGCTAAAGTCGCGACAAGCGTTTTACCCTCGCCGGTTTTCATTTCGGCGATCTGGCCGCGATGAAGGGCAATACCACCCATCAACTGAACATCAAAATGACGCTGGCCAAGGGTGCGTTTGGCGGCTTCACGAACCAGTGCAAACACATCAATCAAAAAATCGTCTTTTGGCGCACCATCAGTTATTTTCTGGCGGATATCAGCGACCATAGCGCGAATGGCATCATCCTCGAGACTGGCAAAATTGGCTTCGCGGTCGTTAATCTGCTGAACCAATGGCTGCATCGATTTGACGATACGGTCATTCGAGCTGCCAAACAGGTTTTTTGCAAAAGACGCAAACATCGGAACTCCCCAGCCATGTGGCAAATGCGTTGCCGGACGGCAAATATAAAGCTGGTGCAAAAAGCACCTGATTGGACATAGGTATAGACGCGAATTTTGTCAATTGTTTGAGCATGTTTTTCCCGATTTACCTGTGATTTGGCAAAATCGCTCACCGGCGAATAACGCCGCCCAACCTGATGTAGAATATTGCGCATTTTTCAAGCGCGGGCTTGCCCTTGAGCGTTAGCTTCGCTAACACTAAGACATGGGCTGGTGAACGAAAGTCCAGCTTGGTTGATTTGAATTTTTCTTGATTACCCTCCGGCGCGCCGGTGATCGCGGCAAGGCCTGATCATGTTTAGAGGATTTACGAATGCGTAATGGTATTTTCGCCCATCGGTTTATTGGCCTTGTGACAGGCGCCGCTCTTTTTGCTGGTATGGGCATGATGGCGCATGCCAATGAAGACCGTATTCCGGTCGGCACGGTCAATGGTGAAACCTTGTGGCTTGATGATGTCATGCGTCAGGCCGAGCGCCTTCCTGATGAATTCCGGCAAACACCTTTGGCAAATTATTTCGACCAGCTGGTCACCGATATGGTTGATGCGCGCATTGCCGCCGATGCTGCCCGTATGGCAAAACATGACAGAAAAGAAGATGTTGCCGCGGCGATGAAAACTGCCGCTGACCGCGTGCTTGCCGAATCATGGCTTGGCGAAACGGTTGCTGGCGAAGTGAATGATGCCGCGATTGAAAATGCCTATCAGAAATTTGTCGCCGACAGCGCCTCACGCGAACAGGTGACCGCATCACATATTCTGGTTGAAACCGAAGATGATGCCAAGGCAGTGATTGCCGCACTTGATAAAGGCGAAGATTTTGCCGAATTGGCAAAAACCAAATCAACGGGGCCAAGCGGGCCAAATGGCGGATCACTTGGCACTTTTGGCCGTGGCCAGATGGTGCCAGCCTTTGAAAATGCGGCCTTTGCGCTAGGTGAAGGCAACTTTAGCAAAACCCCTGTCCAGACCCAGTTTGGCTGGCATGTTATCAAGGTTGATAAAAAGGCAATTGCTCCGGCGCCAACGCTCGAAGCCATGCGTGACCAGCTTGTGCAAAATCTTTCAACTCAAGCCCTAGGCCGTGTTCTCGAAGAATTGCGCGCAAAACAGGATATCAAACTCCGCAGTTTTGCCGATATTCGTAAAGATGCGATGGCCACGGGCAATACCCAGTAAAAGCCACCGCCATGACCCGTTCTCCTCTGGCACCTGACAGCTTTCCCGACCTGCCGCCGATTGCCGGCATCAAACTTGGCACCGCAGCAAGCGGCATGCGCTATCAAGGGCGCGATGATTTGCTGTTGATCACCTTGGCGCCTGAAAGCAGTGTTGCCGGTGTCTTTACCCAATCTGATACAGCCGCTGCCCCAGTTGGCTGGAGCCGGAAAATTGCCGAAACCGGCAAGGCGGCAGCAATCATCACCAATGCTGGCAATGCCAATGCTTTTACCGGCAGTCGCGGCGATAACGCCGTCCATGACATCGTCAATAACCTTGCCAGCCATCTTGATTGTGATGCTGGCGCAATCATGGTGGCGTCGACCGGCGTGATTGGCGAGCCGTTAGATGCGGCCAAGCTAGCCCCCTATTTTGACGCGTTGGTCAATGAAAGCAATGCCAATTGGCACGACGCTGCCAATGCCATTCTGACAACCGACACCTTCGCCAAAGGCGCCCATGCAAAATGCATGATTGATGGGGTCACGGTTCATTTAAGCGGAATCGCCAAAGGGTCAGGCATGATTGCGCCCAATATGGCAACCATGCTTGGCTATATCGGCACCGATGCAGCCGTGCCAGCATCCGTTCTGGCGGCATGTCTTCGCGCTGCCAATGACGATAGTTTCAATGCCATTACCGTCGATAGCGACACCTCAACCAATGATAGTGTTTTCCTGATGGCAAGCGGCATGGCTGGCAACCGGTTGATTACCGATGCCAATGATCCGGCATTGGCTGATTTCCGTGCCGCCTTGGCCGCGGTTATGCGCGATCTTGCCATCCAGATTGTGCGCGATGGCGAAGGTGCGACCAAGCTTGTCACCATTGATATTGCTGGTGCCAAGACCAATGCGGTTGCCCGTCAAATCGGCCTTGCCATTGCCAATTCACCTTTGGTCAAAACCGCCATTGCTGGCGAAGATGCCAATTGGGGCCGGATCGTTATGGCGATTGGCAAATTGGGCATTGGCATTGCGTCTGATGCTATCAGCATTGATATTGGCGGCTATCCGGTGGCGCGTGACGGCATGCGCATTGCCGATTATGACGAAGCCCCGATTGCCACCCATATGACTGGTCAGATGATTGATCTTGCGGTGACGGTTGGCGATGGCGATGGCGCTGCTCGGATTTGGACATGCGATTTGACGCATGGCTATATCTCGATCAATGCCGATTACCGAAGCTAGAAAATCGATGTTGCTGGTAAGCGCGGTGGCGCTGGTCGATATTGATGGGCGCGTATTGCTGGCGCAGCGGCCTGAAGGCAAGTCAATGGCTGGATTATGGGAATTTCCGGGCGGCAAAATCGAAGCTGGCGAAACGCCTGAGGCAGCGCTGATCCGTGAATTGCGCGAAGAGCTTGGCATTGATACTGCCGAATCCTGCCTTGCCCCGCTGAGCTTTGCCAGCCATCATTATGCTGCCAGTGATGATGGCGATGCGTTTCATCTTTTAATGATGCTGTTTGTTTGCCGCCGCTGGCAAGGCCGCCCACAAGCAGTTGAAGGCGGCATGTTGAAATGGGTACGTCCGCAACAATTGCGCGACTATCCAATGCCTGCAGCTGATATTCCATTGATCTCGGCCTTACAGGATCTTCTCTAGGGCAGGATCTTCTCTAGGGCAGGATCTTCTCTAGGGCAGGATTAATCGGTGAGCCGCGATTGGATAAGCCAAATTTTTAGCCATGTTTTTGGCGTCAGCCCTGTTTTGGATCATCACGATCATCGCTATCGCCGCCAATCACATTGGCAAGATGCGTTTTTCCCGATCCGGGGCGAAGCGGCTTTTGCTGGCTTTCATGTGGCGCCCAGCCGGTGAGGGTAATGATCTCAAAACTCGCCGGAATCGTTCCGTCGTCGCGCCCAAATTTCGTTTGATAGATTTCGGCTGCCCGCATGAAAACGGCGCGTCTTGTCGGCTGGCGCAACCGCCCAAGCATGGCATTTTGTTCGCCCATGCCGCGAAGATCGGCCATTAATCGAAACATATTTGGATAGGTTACGGTCAAACGGTCGCTATCGGCTACCGGAAGCGCAAGGCCAGCACGCCCAAGAAGCCCGCCAACATCTCTGATATCAGCCATTGGCGCACAACGCGGGCTAAATCCACCAGTTACATCCTGTTCGGCCGCAATCAATGCCGCCCGTAATTCAAATAGGCTATTGCCGCCAAGAAGATTAATCAGACACAGACCATCGGGGCGAAGCAATTTGCGAATTTGCAACATCAGGCCAGGCAGATCATCAACCCAATGAAGATTAAGACAGGAAAAAACCGCATCAAAACTGCCTTCGGCAAAAGGCAGATTCACAAAATCATGAACGATAAAGGGTTTGCCAGCATGGTTGCCAAAGGCCGCAGCCGGGTCGCTATGCAGCATTGTGCCAATTTTGCCAAGCGGCGCCAGATGCGCCAAAAGGCGACCATCATGCGCCCCAAGATCAAGACACAGATCAAAATCACGCCGCATCAGATCAACCCGATCGGCAAGGCGTAATGCGGCTTCATCCTTTAAAAAGGCAAAATTTGCATAGGTCGCGGCAGCCCGTTGCCGGTTACGGCGCTGAGCAAGCGGGTCAAATAGCTGTGGCATTGATTCGGTCATGACAGGCATCTTGTAGGGTCTGGTGGTAAAACCGCAA
>Ga0209223_10005914_pt1 | contig 10630 bp, 10 predicted proteins | sample COG_06_FD_184750 | JGI IMG/M metagenome (GOLD analysis project Ga0209223, IMG submission 184750) | Pelagic Microbial community sample from North Sea - COGITO 998_met_06 (SPAdes) (version 2) | ecosystem: Environmental > Aquatic > Marine > Neritic zone/Coastal water | place: Helgoland, sampling...
CTTTTAACCGATGAACTCCGCGATCAGAACCTACCGCCAGAGGTGATGGCGGCGCTGCATGAAGCGCTCAATGAAGACCCTGCGCTGAACGATAGGAATGTCGATATCATTGTCAATGATCAAGGCGGGCACCATGTCGTCCTTCGCGATTTCAACCCTTCAAAACCGGGCATGGATCACCGAACGCGACCGAATCAGGGTCTTCGTTGGCTGGAAAAAGCACCGCTCAATCAACCTGTGCAACTCAGCGAAAAAGCCGCTGAGTGCATTTTAAAGTCGCTTACAAAAGTTACTACAGAATCCGGCACGCGCCTGCTTCGAGAAGCCTGTCAGGCTGCCTATCCAGACAAATGATCTATTTAGGTAAGGTCGATCATGACCTTACCGACAACCTCACGATCGACGATCAGTTGATACCCTGCTTGGATTTCCTCAAGTTCAAGCACATGGGAGATAAAAGGCTTAATGCGATCCGCAGCGAGCCAGCGCATGAGGGTCTGCGCCTGACGCTCGGCTTCCTCGGGCCGATGCTTACGCAAACCACCCACTGTGTAGCCTATGACGACGGCATCTTTTACCAATAGGTGATTGGTCTTGGCCAGCGCTGGCCGGCCGCTCACAAATCCCACGACCAAGATCCGACCGAAGGGCGCAATACAGCGAACGGATTCATCGAACACATCCCCTCCGACGGGGTCAAAAATAACGTCCGCACCCTGGCCCTGCGTTAACGCTAAAACCTCAGATCGAAAGCCTTGGTCGCCGAGTAAAATGGTTTGGGCACCATAGCGCGCCACCACCGCCTGTTTCGCCTCAGTGCTGACCACGCCAATGACGCGGGCACCCATCTGCAGACCCAGGTCGACTGCTGCAAGCCCAACGCCGCCTGCAGCGCCCTGCACAAGCAGCGTTTCGCCGGGTCTCAACTGCGCTCTTCGTAAGCCATCGATTGCCGTTTGATAGTTCTGACGAAAAGAGGCCGCTACCGTTAAATCGACCCCATCTGGCACCTTTGTTGCCTGACTGGCCAGCAGGGTTTGGAATCGGACACAACCGGTTGGCACCAATACGGCGTCCCCTATTGACAGGTCCCGAACCGAAGGGCCAACCGCTTCGATCCGGCCAGATGCCTCGCCCCCGACGATAAAAGGTAATTTCGTTTGAACTTGATAGTGCCCTCGGAACTTCACGAGATCGCTAAAGTTAAGGCCCGACGCCGTCAGTGCAACTTGAATCTCACCAAGACCTGGCGGTTTTGGCGCCGGCACCGCTTGCACCACCAAATCCAGATGACTGCCTGAACGAGTACAGATCGCAGCCAAATTGGGCTTGTCTAGGGCGTTCAATCCACCCTGCTCGTTGCTTTCAAATAATCCGCCAGGCGCTCAATCAGCACCAGCGTCATTTCGATTTTACTCAGCAGTTCAATCCGACGATCAATCGCCGGGCTAATATCGCCAGAGGACCGCAGACCGTCGATCTGCTGGCAACATTGGCTTAGCTGTGAGAAACCCAGCATCGTAGCGGTTGGCTTTAAAGCATGTGCCAAATCAACGATTTGTTGCGCCGAAGTGTCCCCCGGCTGCGCCGTAATCAAGGCACGACTCAGACTCGACTTGAAGGCCTCGCTCAGATCTACCACGAGCTCAACCCCCATATCCTCGATCAAAGTATCTACCTCTGGATTGAAGCCCTCAGCTGTGGGTAAAGAGCCCTCAGCGCCAGGTAAACCGCCTTCAGCTGCGGGTAAAGCACCTTTATCATCTGCCGGTGAAAAGCCTTCAGCGCCAGACTCACCGATGAATTGAGGCGAGTCTGTATCGCCCCGCATTCGATTGGTGCTGCCCATCGCCGGGCTCAAATCAGAAGCCGGCCCGGTCGTGGCCAGAGGGGGCGGCGACGGCGCATATTGTCGAGCCAGGGTTAATAATTGGCCCACTGAAAAAGGTTTGCTGAACAGGCCGGTAAACAATTTGACTACCTGTTCACTGCCCGCAAAATTTAGAGACGCGCTCATAGCGAAGGCGGGTACCTGGGCCAACGCTGGGGAGGCGGCTTTAATGGCGCGTAAGACCTCGTCACCCTTCATGCCAGGCATATTAATATCTAAAAGAAATAGATCAGGAACACCCTCAAACTCCGACAAAAAGTTCAGTAACCCTTCCCCATCGGAAAACCCATGGACCGTTGCGCCATACCGGGGCAACAGATTTTCAACAATGATGCGATTTGCCGCCATATCGTCAGCGACAACCACTTGCATTCCGTCCAGCACACGATCAACGTTTTGAGTGGGCGCAACGGCAATCTCGGCCGCAGCTGACTCGAGCGGCAAGCTTAGTGTGAACACCGTGCCACCCCCTTGACGCGCTGAAACACCGATCTCGCCACCCATTAACTCGGTCAGATTCTTAACAATCGTCAATCCAAGCCCCGTGCCGCCAAACGTTCGATCATGTTGATCATTGGTCATCACAAAGGCATCAAACAACGACGCCATCTTTTCTTCCGGAATACCAATCCCGGTATCCATAACCGCGATTTTTAAAATCGGATCAACCGTGATCTCGACCCCGACGCTGCCCTTTTTGGTGTACTTAATGGCATTCGACAACAGGTTATTTAGAATCTGTCGAATCCTAAAATCATCCCCTTTAAAATATCGCTCCGCGATTGCTTCTTCGTAGTAAAGGTCCAGCACAAGTTGTTGCCCCGTGGCCATTGGTTGCATCAACGATATGATATCTGTCGCTAGTGCGACGGGGGAAAAGGCCACTTTTTGGAGGACCATCTTTCCCGCTTCGACCTTGCTGTAATCCAGTACGTCATCGATGATTTGCCGCATAAACCCTGCACTGGTTATCGCTGTGCTGAGCAACTTTTGATCCCTGCCAACACTGTCCCGACTCAAAAGCTCTAAAATGCCTTGGATACCATGTAGCGGGTTTCTAATTTCATGGCTGATGGTTGCAAATAGGCGTTCTTTTTGCCGAATCTCGCTCGCCGCTTTTTCAGACGCTTGATTTAACATTTGATTCTGGCTTCGTAGCGCCTTCATCAACTCTTTATTTTCCCGCGCTAGTTGCTGGGCCTCAATCAGTTTTCGAAGGCTGATTTTAAGCGCATCATCAACCCAAGGCTTTTCAATAAATTGCGAAAAACGGCCTTCATTAACGCCATCAATCACCAGCTTTAAATCCGCATTACCCGACATCAAAACCCGGGCTGCCTCCAAGCCGCGATCTTGCACCGCCCCCAAAAAGGCAAAGCCATCCATTTCCGGCATTCTCAGATCAGACAGGATAATGTTCACGGACTCTTGATCTAAAATCGAAAGCGCCGCGGCACCCGAGCCTGCCGTCAAAATACGGTAGCCTTCTCGTCGTAATAGCCGCTGCAGTGCGCTCAATATTCGCGGCTCGTCATCAACCAACAAGATAACGGGCGGACTTTCTTCAACAGGCGTCATCATGATCTTAATCCTGAATGAGCAAAAATTAAGGTGTTGGACAAATTGTACTGATTAACCACGCGCTTAAACAGAACTACGCTTGCAACCCCGCGCGCTTTTTTTACGCGCGGCACACCCTAGTCTGGTGTAGGATCGAGACATCACTGATTCAGGATGGCCTTCATGCAACAGCCCTTAAAACCGTTTACCTTAGCGGCCTACTCAGGTGTTGCTCTTCCCATGGCCGCCATGGGAATGCCCATCGCCGTTTACCTACCTCGATTTTACAGCGAAGGCTTGGGACTTTCCTTAATCACGGTCGGACTGATTTTCACGCTCGCCAGAGTCTGGGATGTGGTGACCGACCCCGCCATGGGCTATCTCATTGATCGCTTTGAAACCCGATGGGGGCGACGAAAACACTGGATTGCCCTGGCGGTCCCCATCCTTGTGGTATCGGTGTATCAGGTTTTCATCCCATCACAGGAAGACGTCAGTGGCGGGTATCTTCTTTTTTGGCTCATTATGCTTTACGTCGGCTACACCATGATGGCTATCTCGCATCAATCCTGGGGCGCAGAATTAGCCGACAGTTATGACGAGCGAACGCGGCTCTTTGGCTGGCGTGAAATTTTCGTGATTGGCGGGATGACCATCGTCCTCGCGCTGCCTGCCCTACTGGAATCCACCGGCATCGACGATCAGCAATCTAAAGTCGCCAGCATGGGGTGGTTCTGTATTATTTTGTTTCCACTGTTGGCGCTACCCACTCTGGCTTTCGTCCCAGACAAACGTTCTAGTGGCCGCAGCGCCCTGTCGATTAAAGCGCAATTCTCATTACTCATGTCTAACCAACTGATGTGGCGGCTCCTTGCTGCGGATTTTTTAGCGGGCTTTGGCACCGCGGTAAGCGGCGCGCTCTATATTTTTGTTGCCAGCAAGTATTTCGAACTGCCGGGACATGCAAGCCTTGCGCTCCTGCTGTATTTCGTCGCAAGTTTTCTTGCCATGCCATTATGGATGAAGCTCGCAATCAAACTCGGTAAAGCCCAGGCGCTCACCATTGCCCTTGGATACGGGGCTTTAATCAACCTCATCCTGATTCCCCTCGCAGAACCCGGCAATGCGGTCGTACTCTGGTGTTTCACGTTATCCTTTGGCGTGGCCTTTGGCGCCGCCCCAACCTTGCTTAGAACCATGATGGCAGACCTTACCGACCTTGATGAGCTCGACTCCGGCGAGAAACGCGCTGGACTCTTCTTTGCGATGCTCACAACGACAAACAAGCTGGGCGCGGCGGTCGCTGTGGGGTTATCCTTTACCATCCTCGAAGCCGTTTTCGCTTTTCAACCTGCAGCCGAAAACTCCGAGGCAGCGTTGCAGGGGTTATTATGGACCTACGCCATCGGCACCGCCGCGGGCTTATTGCTTGCTGCACTGCCCGTTATCAACTACCCCCTTAATCGAGCGCAACATCAAAAAATCCGAGATCAACTTGACGCCCGCGCCTGAGGTCAGCGCACGCCTCACCCAATCTAATTATGGTGACAGCGCGTAAAATAAGCCAAATCTTTTGATAACCCACCATGGCTGACTCCTTACAAACTGCAGAGCTTTACTATGACGGGCAATGCCCTCTGTGCTCGATCGAAATGCGCCACCTTGAGCAACACAAACGGGATTCTTTAACGCTCACCGATATCCATCAGGCCGCTGATTTAAATGAAGAAACCAAGCGAGACTTCCTAAACCGTCTACATCTGCGAAAACCTGATGGCGAGATGCTGAGCGGGCTCGATGCGAGCGTCTATGCGTGGCAGCAAACTCGATTTGGCTTTCTCTGGACCTGGCTACGGTGGCCGCTCGTTAAGCCCCTCGCTGATGTCGTCTATGAAAAGTGGGCAAAACGTCGCTTCGACCGACTTTATTCATGAAGCAAGATTCATGAAGCAAGCCCTCATTATTGGCGCCAGTGGCGGACTCGGCGGCGCCCTAGCCCATCTACTCCTAGATCGTGGGGGCTGGCAGGTTCTGGGTACGTACCACCAGACAGAACCGCTTTGGCAACATTCTTTAATGACTTGGCGAGCGCTGAATATCCGCGTGGAAACCGAAATCGCGTCCTTGATGACCCAGTTGCCTAAAATCGATCTCTTAATCAATACGACGGGCATTTTAACCAGCCCTTATCACGGCCCCGAGAAAAGTATTCGGCAATTTAATGCCGAACACATGATGATGTCCTTTGAAATCAATACAGCGCCTATTTTAAACCTGGCCAAACATGCCCAAACGGCACTTAAAGCCAGCAATCAACCGATCATCGTCGCGCTATCAGCTCGAGTGGGCTCGATTGCTGACAATGATTTGGGTGGTTGGTACAGTTACCGATGCGCAAAGGCGGCTCTCAATATGGCCGTTAAAACCCTTGCGATCGAATGGCAGAGAAGCCTGCCGATGGCAACCCTCATTGCGTATCATCCCGGCACCGTTAGGACCGCGCTATCAGCACCGTTTTTAAAATCCGGTTCGACCAGCGTCACGCTAAGCCCCGGGGATGCCGCGGAGCACTGCCTTCAATTGCTCGATACGCTTACGCCCGCCAATACCGGATCTTTTTGGGACTGGCGAGGGCAAAAGATTCCTTGGTAATTTATTCGATGTTTGCTACAAAGCAGTTAGCAGATCGATTAACCCGACGATCGCTTATTGGTGTCGAACGCTTCTGCTGACCCGAACATTTTTGTCGACGCATTACGCGGTGTGTTGCGGATCACGCGTTGGCTATTTTATCTGATCGCCGCGACCCCACATGGCGATCGATCAGGAACAAGGAGCAAGGCATGAAAGGTATCGTTATGAATATTTTAGCCGAGATGGTGGAAACACAGCTTGGTTTAGAAGAATGGAACAACGTGCTTGACGAAGCCGATGAGAGCGGCATCTATACATCAACTGCGATTTACGACGATGAGCGACTCCTCAACCTGGTCGGTATTCTCAGTCAACGCAATAACATCCCTGCAAGCGATCTTGTCTTTGCTTTCGGCCAGTTCATGTTTCCCGCTTTTTACAAGCGTTACCCGCAGCTGATCGATGGTCACGCTAATATGCTGGATTTCTTGGAATCTTTAGACAGCGTGATCCACGTCGAAGTCGTCAAACTCTATCCTGGGGCCATTACGCCCGGATTCGAGCCAGACCGACGCAGTCAGGATCAATTGTTTTTGAAGTACGAATCAAACCGAAATCTTTGCCGACTGGCCGAAGGCCTGATCGATGGGGCAGCATCACACTTCGGCCATGATTACACCATCGCGCACGAGCCCTGCGCGCATCACGGCGCTGACCACTGTGGGCTGCTGGTGAGCTTAGCCTAACCCACATGTCAGATAATCCTTATGAGAAGGCCTACCAACGCGAAAAATTGGCCCGCAATGAGGCAGAGCACCTACTCGAAGACTTGTCTCGCAACCTGTATGACAAAAACGAGGAAATAAACCGTCTCTACGAAGACCTTAAGCGCAACCAATCCATTATGGTGCAGCATGAAAAACTGGCATCGGTTGGTGAATTGGCGTCGGGCATCGCGCATGAAATCAACAACCCGGTCGGCTTTTGTCTCACCAATATTAATTCGCTTCAGGATCAGCTGCCCATTTTACTCGAAGCTTGTGCTGCGGGTTCTCCCGACTGGGACGCAGAGAAACGGGCTGATGCCGACTATCTCCGAGAGGACCTACCGATATTAATTCGAGAAACCATTGACGGCCTGATCAGCATCCAAACAATCGTTCGGGACCTCAGGTACTACTCAAGAAACAGCAACCAGGACGCCTTTTCAGGCGCCGACTTGAACCAAGGCATCAAATCGACCCTGAATGTCCTCCGAAACAAAATCAGTGCCCAGTATCAAATTCATTTAGCCCTTGGTGACCTTCCTTTAATCCATTGTAACCAAGGCAAGTTGAACCAAGTCTTCACGAACCTTATTCTGAATGGCCTACAAGCCATGGGGGCGTCGGGCAACCTTTATATCGACAGCTATCAAGATGGCGATCAAGTGGTCATTCGAATATCCGATGATGGTCCGGGTATCGAAGATGCGATTGCGCTGGAGATCTTTCAGCCCTTCTACACCACAAAAAAAGTGGGTGACGGCACGGGGCTTGGCCTATCGATCAGTCGCAGTATCATCACTGAACTGCACGCTGGCCAGATCTGTCTCGTTAAAGATGGCCGTGGCCAAGGCGCGACCTTTGAGATCCGCATTCCCATAGAACAAGAGGACTTAGGCTCAGCCTGAGAGAGGCGCCCAATCAAGCATTCGATTGCTTGCGGCAATATCGAGCTTACAACCAGAGCGCCGACGTCATCTTGCGCGCAGGGCTTGCCTGCGGCACTGCCAAAACGGCCATTGATTTTGTGAATCGGGACGAATCAAAAGATTCATTAGCACGTCGGCGAGCAAGGCCCTAAACTTAACCTTCTCATTATTCTTGGATTTTCAGGTTATGGCCCAACAAGGTGAAGGCAGTTTACAAGCCCCAACACGTCACCCTTTAGGATGGCAGGAAGATACTTTCTGGGAGCGGGATTCACTCAACGAGGAATTAGAGCGCGTCTATGATGTCTGCCATGGTTGCCGCCGCTGCGTCAGCTTGTGTGATGCCTTTCCAACCCTGTTTGACTTGGTCGATGAATCCGAAACCATGGAAGTTGATGGCGTTGAAAAGAACGACTTTTTTGATGTCGTTGAGCAGTGCTACCTTTGCGATCTGTGCTATCTGACCAAATGTCCCTATGTACCGCCGCATGAATGGAACATCGATTTTCCCCATTTGATGCTCCGCGCCAAGGCCCAGAAGTTTAAAGCCGATGGTGGAAGCTTCCGAGACAATTTATTAACCAGCACCGACGCTATGGGTAAGGCCCTCACGACCATACCGCTGGTCGATGTTACGGCCAATGCGTTAAACAAAAATAAGCTCTTTCGGAACGCGCTGGAGACAACGCTTGGCGTGCATGCTGACGCCCCATTACCAGAATATCACCGTAAAACGCTGCGCAAGCAGTTTTCGGCCGCCCCCAAATCACCCGCCCCCCTCGGGCGCACAACGGGTAAGGTTGCGCTTTATGCTACCTGCTACGGCAATTACAACACGCCAGATCTTGGCCAAGATTTCGCCCATGTCTTCGCTCATAACGATATTCATATTGAACTGGTGCCCAAAGAAGCCTGTTGCGGCATGCCCAAATTAGAGCTGGGTGATTTAGATAGCGTGAATGCACTGAAGGAAAAGAACATTCCCGTACTCGCGAAACTCGTCGATCAAGGTTTTGATTTAATCGCCCCCATCCCGTCTTGTGTCCTCATGTACAAGCAAGAATTGCCGTTGATGTATCCCGATGATCCGGACGTCTTAAAGGTCAAAAACGCGTTTTTTGACCCCTTCGAATACCTCTTCCTAAGACACAAAGAAGGTGGCCTAAAATTAGATTTTAAAGAAACGCTCGGAGAGGTCAGCTACCAGGTCGCATGTCACCTCAGAGTCCAAAATATTGGTAATAAAACCCGTGATATCCTGAATTTAGTGAACGATACCGTCGTGCATACGATTGAGCGATGCTCAGGCCATGATGGCACCTATGCGGTAAAAGAAGAGACTCGTGCAAAATCGGTCAAAATTGCCAAGCCTGTCGTAAAATTTGTGGACTCAAAACAAGCCAAGCATTTTGCCAGCGATTGTCCGATGGCTGCGGTTCACATCGCAAACCTTTCTGAATCGGTAGACTTGGCGGCCCACCCCATGACCCTGCTGAGGAAAGCTTACGGTTTATAAAGGCCCTAGCATCGCCCTCATTCAATCAGGCGGGTTTCAATACCGGTGAACAGCGTGGACGCGGCAAAGTCGATGAACTTTGCTTCGTCTTCGACCGCTGCACGACTCGCGTTCCGGCGGGCATCTTGGGTGCCACCGTCCGGCCCCACCCAAACCTCAGCGTGTCCTAAATAAACTGGGCACTCGAAACCCAAAGCAGCAGCAATGTTTGCATTCACGGGATGATCCAATCGGTGCACCTGGACATACCGCGCGATGCCTGAGTCGGGTGCGTGTTGCCGAATGAGGGGACCATGCGATTGCAACCAATACTGCCGTGCCGCGGCTTCTGATAGATCGCGACGATGCTGCAGCGGGAACTGCAGTTTTTTCAGGACGCCGCCGGCACTTGCTAGCAAATCTTCAGGGGTTGGATTGACTTGAGGGTATTCCATCGCAAGCCATGCGGGGGACCGCGGCGCATCCAGCCAAACGGCTTGCGCCGCAACCAGGTCCGCAAGCCGCTCAAGGCCACCGCCTGTCAAAGCCCGAACGGCCTCGGCATCGGTTGTCCACCAAAGTTCAACGACCAAATCAAAAGGGGCTTGCATCGAGCCACCTCGAGCGTGATTCATTTGATCAAACAGGTCATTGTGCTGTCCGAGTACCGCCAATGCGCGCAGGCAACCGAGGCTATTGAGCACGTCTAACCAAGCGGTTTGCAGGCCATCTTGCCAAGCGACCTGAAACCCCTCTGAACTGACATGCGGCTGCCGCCGGAGATAATACTCGAATCGAATCACATTATTTCTCCTGGGTTACGCCGGATTCTCGCCGCAACTTGAGTACTGGATGATCACGACCCAAATTACCCGGCATCAAGTCCTGCCTATAAAGACCATGGGTTTAACCTTGGGTTGCCATCTGCGGCACCCCTTCGGCCAATTCCACCCAGTTTTGTTTGCTATCACACCAAACATGGAACTGAGGTGCAAAGCTATCCGTTTGATCCAACGTGCCGGTCTTCAAAAACAACATCTCAGCCTGAGCCGGAATCAAGGAGTACAAGGGCGACCCGCAACGTCCGCAAAAATATCGCTCAACCTGATTGCCACTGCTCGTCTCAGCATCTAAATAGAGTTTGGGTTCAGAACCCGAAAACGTAATGCTGGTCTTTGGAACGCCCCATAACGTCGAGAACGCCGAACCCGCTTGGCGCTGGCAGTTTTTGCAATGGCAAACCCCAGCCATTGACGGCTCCCCCGAGATTTCATAGGTGATATCACCACAAAGACACTGACCTGAATATGACGTCATACTGCGCTCCTGAATGGGTTTAAAGACAATTTGGTCTCAA
>Ga0209223_10005917_pt1 | contig 10626 bp, 10 predicted proteins | sample COG_06_FD_184750 | JGI IMG/M metagenome (GOLD analysis project Ga0209223, IMG submission 184750) | Pelagic Microbial community sample from North Sea - COGITO 998_met_06 (SPAdes) (version 2) | ecosystem: Environmental > Aquatic > Marine > Neritic zone/Coastal water | place: Helgoland, sampling...
AGCCAAAAAATAAAAAATCTTCATATTTTTTTTGAAAGTAATTTATTGCTAATTCCCTTTCACTATAAAGCTGATTTAATCTTTTAGACTTCTTTTTGCTAATGATAGTTGTAATAAACTTTTTATTTGTAAAATTAATTTTTTTATAAATTTTATTTCTTGGAGGTACTGGGAAAAAAAACTTAAAAAACTTTTTATTATCAATTAGATCATCTTGCCAAGTTAATACTGTTCCAAATATCTTAGAAATCCATTTCAAATTTTTAGAACTATTTAATAATTCTACAACTGGAGGCTCAAATTGAATAAAAATTGAATTTTTAAGTTTATTATTTAAAAAACATTTTATTATGTAATGGATGTCTAAGCTTAAAAAAATAACTGCATCTGCTTTTTTAAAGGAAGTAATATCAATTGTATTAATTTCTATTCCCTTTTCTGAGAATTTATTTTTTAAATTAACATATGGAAATGATACATCATCTCTGTATTCTTTTTTTTGAAATATTGAATTGTTTAACTGATTCTTATAAAAGGGTACTAAAGCTACTCTCATTCTATGTTTTCTATAATTTCTTTAGCTTTATTCATATCATAATTCCACCAATTTGAATTAATAATTTTACTTTGCTTATCATTATTAAATCTGTATTTAATAATTCTAGCTGGAACTCCTACAACTACTGCGAAATTTGGAACGTCTTTTGTTACAACAGCTCCTGCGCCTACAACAGCACCTATCCCAATCTCTACTCCCCTTAATATTATTGCATTTGAGCCAATCCAAACATCGTCTTTTATTGAGCAATTTTTAATCGTCAATGTATCATATGGATTATTGTAAAACAAACTACTAGTTGAAATTTGAGAAATATCATGTTCTCCAATGCCAATTGAAGCTCCTGGGCCTATTGAACAATAATTACCTATTTTAGCTTTGGTTATATTAACTCCTTTACCAATAAAGGTGTTCAGCCCAACGCTTGAGTTGTGATCAATAAAATAATTTTTGGGGTGAAAAGAATTTAATAGTTTTTTAAAAAACTTCATTTATCGTTTTATTATTTATCCATGTCTTAGTTAAAAGAATCTTAGATTCTTTTAAATTATGTTTTCAAACCACTTCATAATAACTATTTTTAACATAACAACTTCATAAGTTGTTTTTCTATTGTATAGTTATCACGGACTTTTATTTGACCAGTTTGTGCAATTTTATTTCTCAATTTAGGTTTAGAAAGGTAGAATTGAACTTTTTCTAATAATTCGTCCTTATCTTTAAAACATTCTAAATCTTTGCCTATTTCAAAAAACAAATCAAGCTCTTCACATATTTCTGTCAATAAAAAGGCACCAGTTGTTGGTGTCTCAAATATACGCCCCTTCAAAAATTTTAAGTCAGGGTGTCCGAAAGATGAGCTGAAATTTAATACTATTTTTGATTTATTAAATATGTCTATCATTTCTGATTGGGTAACACGTCCATTTGGCCATCCATTTCCATAGCAACTTACTTTTATTCCATTAGAAATCAAATGATTAATATACTCCTGCCTATTGCCAAAATTTTGACCAATAAAGACAACATCATATATCTTTCTTAGATTGAAGTTTTTATATAAAAAATGATTTGCAGCAAACTGGAATAGATAAGAATTCATCCCTTTTTTCAATCTCAATTTATGTTTTTGATTTATGGTAGTAATAACCTTATTGAAACATTTTGTTAATTGAATTGTTTCATCATATCGTTTATCGTCATCAAACAGCCAAATAATTGTTTCTATTGGATAATTATCTGAAATATCTTTAATAAAATCGTGGTCAATAATATCCTCATACAAAAAAAAAATTATCTTATCAACACCCTCAATTATAGAAACCTCCTTGATGATTTTATTGGTGAAGTGTTTCCCATACTTTAAATAAATTGAGTACAAATCAAGTCTTATTACCTCTAAATTATTTATGTTTTTCAGTGTATTGTAATAATTGTACTCTTCAAATGATAATCCAGATTTTTTAACTCCATAATCGTACTTAAGTGCTAGGTACAGTATTTTAAAACTTGGTGTCCCATTTTTTGTAATGTCTAATGAATTACTTAAAAAGCTTTCAATATTTGGAGTTGGGACAAGTTTTCTATGAAAGAAATAATATAATAATCTAATTCTTTTTTCAATTTTTCTTAAAAAATTATTAATCATTAGTATAAAATTCATTTATAGTATTACAAACATAATCAATCTGTTCATTCGTTAATTTAGAGGAAGAAGGCAGCCATAATCCTGAGACTCCAATTTCATTTGATACAGTGTGTTCTCCTATAATATTATATGCTTTCTGTTTGTTTATTGGAGGATACATTGTTCTGGAGCCTATGTTTTTTGATTTCAAAAAAGACATTAAATCTTCTCTTTTTTCAACTTTCACGTCAATAAACCATGGAGTTGTTCTGTCTAAGTCTTGATCAAAAAATCTAATTTCAGTAGTTCCAGAAAGATTTTTTTTATATCGATTATATATTTCTTTCATTCTGTTCATTCTCCATTCAAGTTTACCCATTTGAACAACACCAATTACAGCTTGTAAATCCGTAAACTTAAAATTATAACCAATTTCATCATGTATATCATTACCCCCTGCTGATCTTCCAAAATCTTTTAGTCTTGAAATGTTGAATGCCATCTCATCATTATCTGTAATAATAGCTCCACCCTGGCCTGTAGAAATAATTTTAGGCGCTGAAAATGAAAAACTACCCGCAATTCCTTTTCTTCCTTGATGAATACCATCAGGATAAAATGACCCCAAAGCTTGTGCGCTATCCTCTAAAAGGATCAAATTATTTTCATTACAAAATGAAACAATTTTTTTAAAATCTAGAGGATATCTACCATTTGCATTCATTAAAAAAACTGCTTTTGTTTTTGGAGAAATATTTTTCTTTATTTCTTCGAGACTTATACATAGCGTCTTAGGATCTACATCAATGAATTTTGGATCTGCTCCAAACATCTTAAGAGAATTAGGCGTTGCAACCATAGTATAGTTTGGAACTAAAACTTCATCTCCAGATTTGATACCTGCAGCCATAGCCATGATAGAGAGACTTATAGTGCCATTATTTACTACAAAGCAATGTTTAGCTCCTGTAAATTTTTTAATCTGATCTTGAAACTTAAAGGTCTCTTTAAATTCAGTTATCCAACCACCACTAGTCATATAATTATTTAAAGCTTCTGTCTCTTGGTGATCAAACCATGGTTCCATTTGATTAATAAAATCCATAATTGTTTTTTAAAATTTCAAAATTATTTAATGCTGCTTGTGAATTGATTTTCTTTATTGGTTTTGCTGGATTTCCTTTATAGATTGTCCATGGCTCACTTTTTCCATAAAATAAACTTCCTGAAGCGATTAAAACACCCTCTTCAATTATACTTCCAGGTAATACAATGGAATTTGTCCCAATATTAGAAAACCGTTTCATCACTATTGGCTCTATTATTTGTTTTCCCTTTAATTCTTCAGGAATCAATGCCCCAAAAAGACCAGAGTCATCAAATCTGTCAGATCCACAAATTAGTCTAGCGCCTGCCATTATATTATTGACCCCTTCACATACAAAGGACGATTTAGCACCACCAATAATAGTTACATATGGCGAAATATGAGTATAAGAACCTATAGATGCATTAACAGTACAATATACTCCTTTGTCTATTGCTATATGATTGCCTAAAATCGGCTCAATCTTAAACTCTGCATCCTTATGAATAAGGATATCTTTTGATTTACTATTCATACTTAACTTTATCTAATTCAACACTTACAAAGGGTCCATTTTTTGCTTCTATAATTTTAGTGTTATCCTCTAAGATTTTATACCCGTGTCCACCAAATGCCATAATAGCCATATCACCTTCTTTTAAAATAATTTCCTCAACGAAATTCATTTCTTTATCAAATATAGTGGCCAACATCGATCCTGATTTAACATAGACCATTTCTTGAGTAATATTAGCTTCTCTTGAAACAATATTATGCTTGTGTTTTGCTAAGTTTTTACCATTTTGATACCACCAGCTTCCTACTTGAATAAAAAGACTATTGTCAGTAATAAAGTTTAATCCTTCAACCCAATCTTCATCTTTGTAAACTATGCAAAGTAGGTCTCCTTTAGCATCATTAATTTTTCTCATATTTATTATTTTTATTTATCTCTATTTGATAAAATAGGATCTTTAATTGGCCAATTAATATTAATTCTTTTATCATTCCACTTGTAGGTAAATTGTTTATCATGGTCGTTATAATTCTCGTCATATGCTAATTTATAATTATAAACAGCATAGCCTGAAGTAACAAGAAATGCATTTCCAAAACCTGGTGGCATTAAAATCATTTTAGGATATAGGTGATTTAAGATAAAACTATCATGTTTTAAGAAAGTTGTAGAATTTTCTCTACAATCAACAACAACTTGATAAATTTCACCGTATAAACATTCTACCAATTTATATGAATCAAAATCTCCATGAATACCTCTTAAAACTTTTGCATTATTATAGGCGTTTTTACTGTGAATAAAATTAAGCCCTGGAATAAATTCATCTTTGAAAAATGAATCTAAATAATCTGTAAATAAAAAACCTCTATTATCTTTAAACACATCTGGTGTAATAATTTTCACCTCTGGCAAAATCATAGATGATTTAGTTTTAAAATCGTTATACATATACTATTATATTGAATTAATCAAAGCCATAGTCATTGTGCTTTAAATCATAGTCAACCATTATTTTAATAAGTTCATCTATATTAGTCTTTGATTCCCACTCTATTACTTTTTTTGCCTTTGAAGCATCTCCTAATAATAGTTCAACTTCTGCTGGTCTGTAATATTTTGGGTTGATTTTGACTAATACTTTATCATTTTTTTTATTTATCCCTACTTCATTCACTCCTATACCTATCCATAATATTTTTATACCAATATACAGAAAAGCTTTTTCTGTAAACTCCCTTATAGTGTAGCATTTACCTGTTGATATTACAAGATCATGAGGGGTTTTTTGCTGCAACATAAGCCACATGGCTTCTACGTAGTCTTTTGCATACCCCCAATCTCTTTTAGCATCGATATTGCCGAGTTCCAAAAAATCTTGTTGCCCTTTATGAATTTTAGCTACAGCTTGAGTTATTTTTTTAGTCACAAAAGTTTCACCTCTTCTTGGTGACTCGTGGTTAAATAAAATTCCATTACATGCAAACATATTATATGCTTCTCTATAATTCACTGTAATCCAATATGAATATAATTTTGCAGCGCCATATGGTGACTTAGGATAAAAAGGGGTTGACTCGTTTTGCGGCTCAGTACCTTGTAATCCACCAAACAACTCTGAAGTTGATGCTTGATAAAATCTTGTGTTGACTCCTACATCTCTTATAGCATCAAGCAATCTGATAGTTCCTATAGCATCAACCTCACCAGTATATTCAGGCACATCAAATGACACTCCTACGTGTGATTGTGCCGCTAAATTATATACTTCATCAGGTTTAATCTTAGATATTAATGAATGTAGATTACTAGAGTCTGTAAGATCTCCATGGTAGGATTTAAAGTTTTTGTGATTCCAATATTTTTTTGGAATCCTTTTGGAAGTAAAAACTGATGATCTTCTAATAATAGCATGTACTTCGTAGCCTTTATCGATTAAGAATTCCAATAAGTAAGAACCATCTTGTCCAGTAACACCCGTTATAAAAGCTTTTTTCATAATTATTTAAAGTTTAAATGTGTTTAGACTAATTTTCCCTTATCTAGTGTGTATACATAATCACAGCTCTTAAGAGTATCTAATCTGTGAGCAATGATTATAATGGTTTTTTCATTTATTAAGCTATTTATTGTTAGCATTACTTCTCTTTCTGTATCTAAGTCTAATGCAGAAGTAGCTTCATCTAAAATTAAGATATCGGGATTATTATATAAAGCTCTTGCAATGCCAATTCTTTGTTTCTGTCCGCCAGAAAGCATTGTTCCTCTTTCTCCCACCCTAGTATTTATTCCCTCTTTTAAATTATTTACAAATTCCTCTAATTGAACCTGTTTTGTAAGTGATTTAATTCTTGATTCATTAATTTCATTTTCACATATTCCTAGCGCAATATTATTTTTAATAGTATCATCAATCAAATATATTGATTGTGGAACATATCCTATTTTATTTCTCCAAGATTGATTTAATTGAAAATCAATCTTTCCATCTATAGTAATATTTCCTAAAGAAGGAGAATATAGACCTAAAAGCATATCTATAAATGTAGTTTTTCCTGAACCAGATTCACCTTTAAAGCCTATAATTTGGCCTCTTTTAATTGTCAAATTAAAATCTTTTAGGACTTCTTTATTATCATAATAAAAATTAACATTTTTAAATTCAATCTTATCTTGAAAACTAAACTTTTGTTGGATGTCTTTTTCAATTTGTTTTTGAATAATTGAACTCATTTCACGATATACAACTTTAACTGAAGGATTAAAAAAATTCATAGATTGAATTGAAGTAATAATTTTACTAATTGAGGGTGTTATTTTAAAAGTAGCAGCTACAAATAATCCAACTGTAATAATTAAGCTTTTAGGGTCTTTGCCCACAAATAAATTAACTGCAATGAAAAATGACAAACCAAACAGAGCTATAAACTCTAAGTAATACCTGGGAATCTGAGATAAAGTTGCCTGATTAGCATTTAATCTGACTTTTAAATAGTTCTTAGCTTTAAAATTATCAATGAAAAAAGATAACTTATCTAAAATTAATAATTCTTTGAACCCTCCTATGCCCTCTAAAGCTATTTTAGATGATTGATCGTCTAATTCCTGTCTAATTTCACCCCATTGACTGAGCTTACTTTTTGTGACTCTTAACATAATAATTGATGTTAGCCCATAAAACACAATAGCAGAAGTGGCACTAATTGGATCAATATATAACAGAGTGACTACAATTGAAAGTGTAAAAAAACTTTCTGTGAAAACAACTAATAACGAGTTTAAATAAGCTACTAAATAGTTGATTTCTATTTGAATATTTTTAATTAATTCAGAGCTATTTTTTTCTATGTGAAATTTAAAAGACTGACTCATATATTTTGAAAACAAACTATTTGACAGGTGTGCTGTAATATTAGATATAAATAAATTTTGTCGATAATTTAAATAAACTAAAAATAAATTTTTTAAAAAAAACGTTGTGCACAGTACAAATAATAAGAGAAAAACAAAATAATTATAAGAGGATTCAAAATAAAATTCGTTAAAAAAGCTAAATGATGATAGGTTTTCTAAACTTTCTGGTTCTAAAATAGAAGATAATACTGGTATAAATAACCCGAGACTTAAAACTTCCAAAGTCATTCCAATAAAAATCAAAATTGAAAGTATCAATAGTTTTTTTCTTTGCTTTTTTGTTATTAAAAAGTTTATTTTATTTATGTCTACAAGCATACACTTTAAAAAAATTAAGCTTAAAAAATCTCTGAAATAATATTATTTTTATGATAGTAGGTTCTTAATTATTAAGTTTAGTAATGTCATTAAATAATGAATTATTATTGTCTTTTTTAGAAATTTTAATTTCTTCTTTTATAAACCAATTAATTCCTAGAAATAGATCGCCGTTCGCAATCCCTCTTTCAATCTCTCTACTATAATAATTATCTACTTTATAGAAAAATTACTGTTTCACTCGACACTCCAAAACCATTAGCAAAACCTTTAGGAATTTATAGTTGTTTTTTAATTTATTAATTTAATTGCAACATGCTTTCAATACGTTGGAGAGTCTTTTTATATATCTAATGCCACATCTAAAACTTTTTCTTGAATAACTCTAACTAATTTAAGGCAATCAAAAGGAAGCACTTGACAATTCGACCCTCTTAAAATACCATAATATGATTTTAACTCATTCTCTTGACAAAAATTTATTTTATAGTCTGTTAGCTATTTTTCTTTAGGACTTTAAAAGAATTGAGCTCTCTCATCTAAAAAAGATATTCGGCTCTATCATTATAATATCTGTGATTTCAGTTTTACTAAATTTCATGGAATCTGTTTTCTTTAGCTATTCGAATTAAATACTCGCCATAAGCATTTTTCTTAAGAGGCTCAGCTAAAGTGAGCAATTGACTTTTTGAAATATAACCCTTCAAAAAAGCTATTTCTTCAAGACATGCGACTTTTAAACCCTGCCTATGTTCAACAGTTTGAATAAAATTAGAAGCCTCTAATAAGCTTTCATGCGTGCCCGTATCTAGCCAAGCAAAACCCCTCCCTAATAACTGAACTCTAAGCTTTTTATTCTTTAAATATTTTTGATTTACTGAGGTAATTTCTAACTCTCCCCTTTTACTTGGCTTAACATTTTTTGCAATTTCAATAACACTATTTGGATAAAAATAAAGTCCAACAACTGCATAGTTGCTTTTAGGTTTATTTGGCTTTTCTTCAATAGATAAAGCATTTCCAGATTTATCAAAGTCTACTACACCATAACGCATAGGCTCATTAACGTAATACCCAAAAATTGTAGCTTTATTATCATTTAAATTCTCTATTGATTTTTCTAATATTTTAATTAATCCTTGTCCGTAAAAAATATTATCGCCTAATATTAAACAGACATCATGATTGCCAATAAAACCTTCACCTAAAATAAAAGCTTGTGCCAAACCGTCGGGAGAGGGCTGTTCTTTATAAAATAATTTAATACCCAACTCACTCCCATCTCCTAAGAGTCTTTTGAAATTTGATAAATCAGTAGGAGTTGAAATTATTAAGATTTCTCTAATGTCAGCTAGCATTAAAACAGAAAGAGGGTAATAAATCATAGGTTTATCACTTATTGGAAGCAATTGCTTTGAAATACCCTTAGTGATTGGATAAAGTCTAGTTCCAGAACCCCCCGCAAGAATAATCCCTTTCATTTTTAGTTTTTTTATAATTTTTTAATCAACCAACTACTTGACTGTATTTTATTTCCTAACCCATCTATGAGTTTAAAATTTATCTACTCCCGGATTGGCTTTTCAAGAATGATATCATCATTTCAATCTTCTACATTTATAAAATTCTAACTCAAATTCATTTCCAAACTGCATAGCATTCATTTTAATAGTTTTACAAACGTTCCTGTCCTTGTCAATGGAGATTTCACCTTGTCAACAGCTTTAATATTAGATACAATGATCATTCTCGCATTTTCATCTTGAAACTCCTTACTACCTTTTAGCTCCCTTTGAAAGTGATTATTTACAATCATAAAAAGCGTGTCCACCTAAGCCTTGGCTTTATTGAAATACTCCAGGTATCACTTATGGAACGGGTTAAAATAAACTGAAACGATAATTGCTTTTAGTTTTCTCAAATTTAAAAAATATTATTAATAATTTTTACTACTGCTGGTAGGTGAAATTTCTTTATTTGTAAAATTAGTGCTCTTTTCATCCCTTTCCAATTGAATAGGTACTTGATGAAATAACCCCTCTACCATCAAAAACCATAGTCTTTGAATTGTCCAAACTCTTAAACGCATCCCACTCAGTTAAAATAGCTGCCGCATCAACACTGAGGTCTAATGTATTAATAGAGTCAAGTGATGAAATCCGCATAGTTAAATCTTCTGTTTTTGATGTCTCCCAATAAAAATCAATATCCCTAAAAATAGCTTTTTTGGATACCATCGGGTCGTAAATTTCTAAAATTGCTCCCGCTTTAAATAGCTTTTCGGTAACATAGATTGCAGGGCTTTCTCTAGAATCATTTGTATTGGCTTTAAACGCCCATCCCAAAACAGCAATTTTTTTACCGGTTAAATCACCCCCAAAATGATCAATAATTTTTTGAGCGAAGCGATCTTTTTGATAGTCGTTTATTTTAATTACTTGATGCCAATATTCTGCTACTTCATCTAATCCATAATATTTACACAGGTAAACTAAATTTAAAATGTCTTTTTGAAAACAGCTCCCTCCAAAACCTACAGATGCTTTTAAAAACTTGGATCCAATTCTATGGTCCATTCCTATGGCTTTTGACAATTCTTCAATATCGGCACCTGTTTTTTCACAGAGTGCAGAAAGACTGTTAATCGATGAGATCCGCTGCGCAAGCATCGCATTGGAAGCTAACTTTGATAGCTCAGAAGACCAAACATTGGTGGTCAGTATTTTTTCTTTAGGAATCCAGTTGGCATAGATATCAACTAAAGCCTGAACCGCTTTTTGTCCCGTTTCTGTTTGATCCCCACCAATAAGTACTCGGTCTGATTTAAACAAATCTTGAATGGCTGTTCCCTCTGCTAAAAACTCGGGATTGGAAAGGATTTCAAAATGTAATCCATTCCCCTGTTTATCTAAAATCTCTTTAATCTTTTCAGCAGTACGAACGGGAAGGGTAGATTTTTCAATGACAATTTTATCGGTTGTGGCTACTCTTGCAATGTTTTTTGCACACGCTTCAACATAACGTAAGTCTGCAGCCATACCGGCACCTTCCCCTTCTGTTTTGGTTGGGGTGTTGACCGCCATAAAAATCATTTCAGCCTTTTC
>Ga0209223_10005926_pt1 | contig 10619 bp, 7 predicted proteins | sample COG_06_FD_184750 | JGI IMG/M metagenome (GOLD analysis project Ga0209223, IMG submission 184750) | Pelagic Microbial community sample from North Sea - COGITO 998_met_06 (SPAdes) (version 2) | ecosystem: Environmental > Aquatic > Marine > Neritic zone/Coastal water | place: Helgoland, sampling...
TTTTGCTCAATCTGTATCGACACGGCAATGATTCAATTTCGTGGCACAGCGATGCAGAAAAAGAACTTGGCATCAACCCCGTCATTGCATCCGTGAATTTCGGTGCAGAGCGTGTGTTTCAAATGCGACACAACAGCACCCAAGAAAAAATTTCCATAACCCTCGAGCACGGCAGCCTGCTCGTGATGCGAGGAGAATTGCAGCACTACTGGAAGCATCAGGTGCCGAAAACGAAGAAGACAGTAGCTCCCAGAATCAACCTCACATTCCGTACCATCCTTGGCTAATTATGACGACATAATCAAGAACATTGACCAGCCGAGCTTCAATGCATTTTATGAGCAGGCAAAGCTCGAGCTCCGAGAGGTTGCCAGTGAAAAGCAAAACAAGTTATTCCGCCAACTCGAACGCGGAATTGCACAACTCAGCACCCACGAGCAGCTCTGTAAATACCTCCAGAGTTATGGGAAAATGCATCAAGCAAAACTTCTCGATGCATTCAAAGAGATACCTCAGGAATGGTTTTCTTCACCTTTCGAGGTAGTTGACTGGGGGTGTGGTCAAGCGATGGGAACCATCAATCTCTTGGATCACCTGAAGAATGCGGGCTACCAAGAGTCATTGAAGAGAGTCGTACTAATTGAACCCTCCGCCGAGGCAATCGAGCGAGGGGAAATTTACGTGCAATCATATCGGGTAGAGGCAACGTTTGAGGTTCAGGCGCACGCCTGCCTCTTCAATGAAATTGTTCCAGAACAAATCCAGGCGTCCAAACGTCGACGGCGCATTCACATTTTCTCAAACATTCTCGATGTAGCGGCAATCGACCTGCGTCATTTGGCCCGGCTGTTGGGAGAGTCGCAACAGTCAGACGACTTGCTCATTTGCGTGGGTCCATTCTATGCCAACAACCGTCGCATGGATCGTTTCTTTGATTTTTTCGAAGAGTCCTGCCTGCGTGCTGTTTACGCAGAGGAAAAATCGCGCTTTAGACCGGGTAAAGGGTGGACTTTTAAGGCGCGAATCACCGAGCTGAAGCACCGGTCAGAAAGCGTTCTTAAGAAGATCAACTTCTATCCACCTGTCCAGTTTTCTGCTGCTTATGAATTGGACGTCGTCCGGGAAATGAGACTGAGCGGTTCTTTGAAGACGGGAACGCAATTCGAAAAGTTCGAAGTCGTCGCGCCCTTCGATCTGGGAGGCCATGTTTATGATGACGTCCAACCCCGATTGGCGGTCTTGAACAACATTATCTGCCGAGGTGTCCCCACGAAAAGCAGCCCACAACTTGAGCGGTCTTTCTCTTCAGCATTTGGATTGACGAAGCAGCGAGAGGATGACAATGTGATTGAATTTGATGCCAAAAAGGTGCTGAATATAAGTGCATTTGATTTGGAGAAAGCATCTGCGCATTTTACAGCAGATGCGAGCAAACTTCCAAGTGATGCAATTGCTTGTCAGTTTTTGCTTACGCCACTCGCCGTGGCCAGGATGCATAAAGTTCTGATTGAGGCCATCATTTCAGGAAAGCTCGATACGAGCAAGTCCAAGTGGGAACTCTTAATAGAAGAAAAAGACGTGCCATTCGGACATGTCGGGCTGGAGGACTTCCTATCCATGTGGAAAGCGCTCAGCGAGCTCGCCGAAACTGATAGCCACCCAATCGACCTTCCAATCATTCAGCTTCACGTAGTGAATGCGACCGCTTTCAAAGCGTCACCGCTCCATCTTGGGCTTCCAGTCCTAGAAGAAGCGGATGACATGTTGGATTACGATCTCGTTTTGACACAATCTATGCTGGCTCACGACGTCGATCAGCTTGATGAATTCAGCCGTTATGGTTCGGAGTCTGGGTGTTATTTCAACTTATGTTCCGCACATACCTCCCGCTCAAGCAGAAAATTCTATACCTCGGATACGGTTCAATACCGCGCGTTGACCACGCGGGATGAGCAAGGGAGAGTCGAAGAGCTTGAAAGCATCCAGAAATCCCTGGAATTCTTCCTGCAACTTCTTTTTCGGAAAAAGTCCTTCCGATCTGGACAAATTCCGATTCTGCATCGCGCCCTTCGCAATGAAGCCGTAATTGGCCTCCTCCCAACTGGAGGTGGAAAGTCCCTCACCTATCAACTTGCCGCGCTCTTACAACCTGGCATTGCCATCGTGATTGACCCCTTGAAGGCACTGATGAAGGACCAATTCGAAGGGCTACTCGACAATGGCATCGACGGAGCTGTTTTCATCAACTCTTCCCTGGATTCGCCGACCAAAAGGAAAAACGAGCGAAGAATGGAATCCTCAGAGGCCCTCTTTGTTTTCCTTTCACCAGAGCGTCTGTCCATGTCCTCCTTTCGTAGGCGTTTGCACAACATGCACAGCTACAACGTGTACTTCTCATACGGGGTCATCGATGAAGTGCATTGCGTATCGGAATGGGGCCACGATTTCCGATTCTCCTATTTGCACTTAGGACGAAACCTGTACAACTACGTACGGGGTAAAAACAAACCAATTTCCTTGTTCGGGCTCACAGCCACGGCGTCGTTTGACGTGCTTGCCGACGTGGAACGAGAGCTATCCGGAAGCGGTAAATTCCCTCTCGATGCAGATGTGATCGTACGCCACGAAAATACGAATCGCCTGGAGCTTCAATTCAAGGCTGAAATGGTGCCCGTATCTTTTGAAGAAGACGCCTTTTACGACAAAAAAAAACGCCTGCCGCAGCATTTACCCAAGGCAGTCAACATTACCAACCATTGGCCACAATTCGACAGCAAAGGAGCATTTGTTGCCCAGTACGTGAGAGAAGAGATTCGCGGATACGTCGAAGAGGCTCAACAAAAGAGCCACGTCCAAACCATGGTAGCAAGATTTGCAGAACGGCAGTCGAGTGAAGAAGGTGCTAATTTGGACATCACCCTTGCCGAACACACGCCTTATTTTGACAAAGGGGAAACATTTGAAAATGCAGGAATTATTTTTTGCCCACACGTTCAAAGGACGGGGCTTTCTGTACGAGAAGTTGAAAAGCGCACAAAGGCAATTGGCATCCCTGAAGTAGCCTCTTATTCTGGCAAGCACTCAGATCATGAGGCTGATGAAAACCTTACCAAATTCCGTAAAAACAAGAGCCCACTAATGGTGGCTACAAAGGCGTTTGGCATGGGAATGGACAAGCCAAATGTTAGGTTTACAGTGAACATGAATTACTCGAGCTCACTGGAATCTTTTGTTCAAGAGGCAGGAAGAGCTGGCAGGGACAGAAAGGTAGCCGTATCATCCATATTGATCTCGGATTACAACCTCGTTCAAATTAGCAGAAGCTACCCTGGTTATGACTACCCTATAGGCATCATGAAGACCAAATGGTTTCATGCCAGTGATTTGGACACCATACTAGCTCACTTTAACATTGACATAGACGAACAGCACCTCGTTCGAGCAAGGCCGTCCAATGACATAGTCAAATTGCATTGTGTGAAGGATAATAGAATGTTTGCTTTCAAAGAATGCAGCCAAGACTGTCCCGAATTTCAGCGGTGTGATTTACGAAAGGTAACAGATGAATCTAGAGGCTGGATGGGTGAGAAAGAGCTCTTATCGTCCATAGCTCGGCAAGATTTGAAATTGAGCCGAAAGCACTTCCAATACCTGAATGCCGACTACCAGACCATGATGTTCTTTTTCAATTCGTCATTCAAGGGCGATTTTGAAGAAAAACAATACATGTTCAAGCTGCTCAGCGTTTTGCCCATGACTGTGCGGGTCAAAGATCCAGCCAATGAAAAAGAAATGATGGGATTCTTAGATGAACTCTTGTCCGTTCATCCAGGCACAAAACTTTCCCTGACCATTCCATTTTCACCGGTCGACATGGTCGACTTGCAGAAGGCCATCTATCGGATGACCTGCATCGGATTAGTTGATGACTTCACCTACGACTTTGACGGTCAATTCAAAGCTGTTTCGATTCGAAAGGAGAAGGGGGGATACTTTGAAGGCCTGAGGCAATTTTTATTGCGGTATTTCACCAACGATCGTGCTGAGTTGGAAATCAACAGAGCAGCTACCCTTCCCGTAAATGCTCCAGACTCCGAACCGATCCGTCAAGAAATTTATCAATGCCTCGCGTACCTCACTGAATTTGTTTACGAAAAAATCTCTGAGAAGAGAAAACGTGCCTTGGATGACATGCGTGATTTTTGCTTGGAAGGGGTCCGTGGTGAAGGGACTTGGTTGGAGCGAAATGAGCATCTGAAGGACTTTCTCTACTACTACTTCAATTCGAAGTATGCGAAGGCAGATTTTGTAGCAGATAATGGAGAGCCTTTTTCTTTGCTGGTTGATACAGAAGAAGGAAAATATTCGCACCATGCCCTCGTCTTTAAATACATGCGTGTCATCGAAGACGATATTACAGGAATTGGCACCCCCTTAGACAACATCAAACACCTCTATGGTGCGGTGCGCTTAATCCGACGTTCCCTGACAGACTCGAATCCAACGCTAGACTTGTTGGATACATTCTGTATTAGTTACCTAGGGGTTAAGAACAATCAAAACCTAAGGGATCAACAAGAATTGAGGTACTGGGAAGGCATGATTGAATTCTCCGAAAGAATGGGTGATGAAAGGGGGTTTTGGAACCTATTCGATGAATTCAACCAATCACTGGCACGCTTCCTCGACCCGCATGAACTTGAGAAATTGAGCAGCCAAACTCAAGTATTAATCCATGCTCGCCGTCTACATCAAATTAAAACCAAATACCTAGGAACCCGTGAATAACAGTGCATACAATGAAACGCTCGTTCAACTCGAGCAAAATTTGAAAGATCTCGCTTCCGCGCGAGACCAAGTCCTGAGCGTTACGAGTCAAGGAGAAGCCATAGTTACGGCATTTGCCAAAGTTCTGAAATCGTTGGACGATTTTTTGGCAACCGCCTCATTCGACCAAACTTCATTCGAAGAAAGCATCCGGCAACGATTCAATGAGGCAAATGAATCGTTTAAAAAATTCAACGCTGGACTGGAGTCGCAATTGAATGAATTGGGAAAGAGTAGAGAAAACACGAACAATGCGGTGAAAGAAGCCATGCTTGAAGAAGCAAAAAAGGTGACAGAAGCGGTTCTCAGCTTCAATGCGTCAATTGAACAAAAGAAAGAATCATTTGGTGATTTCTTGACCAATATGCAGGAATCAATTTCTAAAAATGAGAAAAAGGTCAGCAAGCAATTTAGTTCATTAGAAAAGGAGGTGAAAGGCACAACAGAACAATTATCCAATCTTGACTTGACAACCCAGTTGGAGGCGACAGAAGCTAGCCTCAAGGAAACGCTCGGACAATTGCAAATCATGACGCTGACCGAGATTACGGCATTGAAAGAAATTTTAGATAGTACCCAGAAATCGTTTCAGTCTAGTTTGGCCGCGAGCCAAAGAGATCTCAAAGCTGCTTTAAAATCGCTGGATCAAACCGAGTCCCAAAAACGCCTGGAGGAAAAGCTGGACAAGATGAGCTACAAGCAAACCCTGGTCTTCATCGGCGTCATACTCTCTGCCGCTCTATCACTTGCGGCATTTTTGATGTAAGCGGAAAAATTCTATGGCTTCGCACTATCGCATGTATTTGCGCAACTCGCTTTCCGCACCGAGTTGATCCATAATCGCTTCGATTTGTTCGTAGGAATCAATGTGGCCCGTTTCGATGATAATGTTTGTCAATTGACTAATGGAATCGATTTGTGACATCCCAGATGTCGTGTAGGCAATCCAAGCCAAAACCAGTTCATCAATTACTCGATGCAACAAGTAGGTATATTGAATGGGGGCAATTCCCTCGAGGGAGCCACTGCGGGCGTTTTCAATGTAGGGCGCAAAATCAGAGAAGCGTTGTGCCCCAACGCGCACATCTTGAGCTACCCATTTTTCTAAATTATGAACAACCTCTGATCCTGCGACTTGTCGATACAACTTCATGATTTGCTGATATCCATCGTCCCAAGAATCAGAGCTTAAGTTGAGGGCCTTATCGAACATGCATTCAATCGTAAACTTTCGGTAGAAGATGTTGAGAACAATCTTGTACGGGAGCTCGTGGGAGGAATAACGATCTCTCCAGATGCTGAGATTTGACGAAGCTTCTTGAATTGTTTTTGTTAAGTCGATATTCATGTTTTCACTTGGATGATTCTTGAATAAGATTTCTTGGGCGGCACATCGGAGCGCTCGCTGCGATTATAGACGAGGAATTTGAGGGAACTACCACCTCTGATACTACCCGTCCACCGCGATTTGAATTCCAGCCAATAAGTAAAGGACGTCTTGTCTCGATTGGAATATTCTTCCAATGTCATGGCTTTCAACCTCTCGACAGGCCACGAATTCAAGAAGTCATCTTGAATGGCCTGGAATTCTTCAGGGGTGAATTGAAAGGGCATAAGACAAGTTTACAATCATTCACAACAGGACCCAATACTTTTTGAAAACAAAACAAGAAGTGATTTCGCCCAGAGCTGGCCTCTTTTCGTAGCTTTAGGCGACCATGACGAATCACACCGCCAACCTCCACGCCCGACTCTGGGACATCGCCAATACCCTGCGAGGCAAGATGGGCGCCGATGAATTTCGGGACTACATCTTGGGCTTCATCTTTTACAAGTACTTGAGTGAGAAGATGAACAGCTATGCCGACGAGCTGCTCAAGCCAGACGGCAAGCTCTATGCACAGCTGAAAGAAGGCACGGCGCAGGGCGATGAATACTTGAAAGCGATCCGCGGGGAGGCGTTGGACAAGCTGGGGTACTTTTTGAAGCCGTCGGAGTTGTTTGGCGAATTGGCGCGACGCGGCGATGCGGGCGGCAGCGAGCAATTCATTCTGGACGACTTGCAAGAGGTGCTGCAGAGCATTGAGCGCAGCACGATGGGCACAGAGAGCGAGGATGACTTTGGGAATTTGTTTGAGGACCTCGATCTGACGAGCAGCAAGTTGGGCAAGTCGGAGAACGACAAGAATGCACTGGTGGTCAAGGTCATGGCGCATCTGGAGCAGATTGACTTTCGATTGGAAGATTCAGAAAGCGATTTGTTGGGCGATGCGTACGAATACCTCATTGGGCAGTTTGCCAGCAATGCGGGCAAGAAAGCCGGTGAGTTTTATACGCCGCAGGAAGTGAGCAGCATTTTGGCCAAACTGGTGACCACGGGCAAGACCCGCCTAAGGAGCGTTTACGATCCCACGTGCGGTTCAGGTTCGTTGCTGTTGCGCGTGGCGAAGGAAGTGGAGGAAGTGGGTGCGTTTTACGGCCAGGAGATGACGCCAACCACCTACAACCTGTGCCGCATGAACCTCATCATGCACGGGGTGCATTACAAGAAATTTGACATTAAAAACGAGGACACGCTCGAGCGTCCGCAGCATCTCGATGAGCGGTTCGATGCCGTCGTGGCTAATCCGCCATTCAGTGCCAATTGGAACGCGAGCGACTTGTTTTTGAGCGACGGCCGGTTTGCCAACTACGGCAGACTGGCCCCCAAAACCAAAGCCGACTTTGCCTTTGTGCAGCACATGCTCTACCAAGTCGCCGACGGCGGCACGGTGGCCACGGTCCTTCCCCACGGCGTTTTGTTCCGCGGTTCGTCCGAGGAGCACATCCGCAAGCATTTGATTGAGACGGAGAACGTCCTCGACGCCATCATCGGCTTGCCCGCCAACATCTTCTTTGGCACCAGCATCCCCACCTGCATCATGGTCCTCAAGAAAGGACGGGAGCACCGGGACAATGTCCTTTTCATTGACTCAAGTGAGCACTTTGAAAAAGCCAAGAATCAAAACCAACTGCGTCCCGAAGACATTGCCAAAATCGTCGACACCTACCGCGACCGTGTCACGGAGGACAAGTACAGCTACGTCGCGACGATGGAGGAGATTCGAGAGAACGACTACAACCTCAACATCCCCCGCTACGTCGATACGTTTGAGGAAGAGGAGCCCGTGGATTTGACGGCTGTCGCGTCCGAAATGAAGGCGCTCGACAGCGAAATGCAGTCCATTGACACGACCATCCAAGGGTTCTGCAACGAACTCGGCATCGAAAGCCCATTTTGATGGTGGCCGTTGCTGAACATATCAAAGTGCCTGAGCTGCGATTCCCCGATTTTTCGGGGGATTGGGAGGAAAAGTTTGGGAATGAGGTGTTTGATCGGATTACCGACAAGAACCATAAATCTGATCTTCCAATTCTCGCTATCTCTCAAGAGCATGGGGCCATCCCACGTGAAATGATTGACTACGACATTTCTGTCACAGCAGAAAGTGTGGCGTCCTATAAAGTTGTGAGTCCTGGGGATTTTATCATCAGTTTGCGTTCATTTCAGGGAGGATTGGAGTACTCCAGATACAAGGGTATTTGCAGTCCCGCGTATATCATTCTCCGAGCAAGAATTGCAATTGAAGATTTATTCTTCAAAGAATTCTTTAAGACGTACAGCTACATATTGCAGTTAAAATCGAAACTAGAAGGAATCCGAGATGGGAAGATGGTGAGCTATAAGTATTTCTCAGAAACCATTATACCATACCCCACCCTCCCCGAACAACAAAAAATCGCGGAGTTCTTGACGGCGGTGGATGAGAAGATTGGCAAGTTGAAGCGCAAAAAGGAGCTGCTCGAGGCCTACAAGAAAGGCGCCATGCAAAAGCTCTTTTCGCAGGAAATTCGATTCAAAGACGACCAAGGCAATCCCTACCCCGATTGGGAGGAAAAGCGGTTGGAGGATATATCGCGATGTCTTGACAGTAAAAGAAAGCCTTTAAATTCAAATGAAAGAAATAGGATGAAAGGCAGCATCCCTTATTACGGTGCTAATGGGATAGTTGATTATGTTGACGACTATTTGTTCGATGAAGAGCTAGTGTTGATGGCAGAGGATGGTGGCAATTTTTTTGAATTTTCAAACAAACCAATAGCTCAGCTTATAAGTGGGCGGTCGTGGGTAAATAACCATGCTCACATCTTAAAGGCAAAAGTTGATTTTATCACAACTGATTTTCTGTTTTATTCTCTTGTTCACAAGGATATAAGAAGATTTATTGTTGGAGGGAGTCGGGCTAAGTTGAACAAGTCTGATTTAATGTCTATTACGCTATTCAAACCTCGCATTCAAGAACAACAAAAAATCGCGGAGTTCTTGACCGGCATTGACGACAAAATCAACGCCGTCGCCAACCAAATTGACAAAGCAGTCGAATTCAAAAAAGGACTGCTCCAAAAGATGTTTGTATGAGTTACCAGAGCGAAGCCCAATTGGAAAACGACCTCGTCCAACAACTCGTTGGGCAAGGGTTTGCATTGGCCCGCATTTCCGATGGCGCTGACCTCTTCCTCAACCTCAAGGCCCAGCTCGAAGCCTTCAACGGCCACCGCTACTCCGACCGGGAATTCAAGAAGATCCTGAACCACCTGGGCAAGGGCAATTTCTTCCAAAAGGCCGAGGCGCTGCGCGACCGCTTCCGCCTCGACCGAGACGACGGCACCTCGGACTACGTCCAGTTTTTTGACAGCCACGACGCAGCGGCCAACCAGTGGCAGGTCACCCACCAAGTCAATCAAGAAGGCAGCTACAAGAACCGCTACGACGTGACGGTTTTGGCCAACGGCATCCCCGTCGTACAAATCGAGCTCAAGCGGCGCGGCTTGGAGATGAAGGAAGCCTTCAACCAAATCAACCGCTACCAAAAGCACTCCTTCAACGCCAACGAAGGTTTGTATTGGTTCACGCAGCTGTTGGTTGTGAGCAACGGCGTCAATACCAAGTACTATTCCAACAACGGCGGCAAGAATTCCTTCAAGCAGACCAACTATTGGGCTGACAGTGAGAACCGCACCATCACGGACCTTACGGCCTTCAGCAAAGCGTTCTTGACCCCGGCGCATTTGACCAAAATGATCGGGAGCTACATCGTGCTCAACACATTGAAACAGCTCATGGTCCTCCGGCCTTACCAGGTGTATGCGGCCGAAGCCATCATCGACACCGTCAAGCGCGGACACGGAGACGGCTACATCTGGCACACGACGGGCTCCGGCAAGACCTTGACCTCATTCAAGGCAAGCCAGATCGTCACGCGCATGCCCGAGGTTCACAAGGTGGTATTTGTGGTCGACCGCAAGGACTTGGACTACCAGACCATGCGGGAGTACAATGAATTCCGTCAGGGCAGTGTGAGCGCCACGACCGACACCAAGTCACTCGTCGCGCAACTCACAGACGAAACGAAACTCATCGTGACCACGGTGCAGAAGCTCAACAACGCCGTCTCGAAGTCGGGCTATGCTGCGCAACTCAAATCCGTGCGCGACAAGAAGATGGTCTTCATCTTTGATGAGTGCCACCGCAGTCAGTTCGGAGAGACGCATGAACGCATTGTCAACTTCTTCACGAACCACCAACTCTTCGGCTTCACCGGCACGCCCATTTTCGCCGAAAACGCCTCCAAAAACGACCTCGGCAAGCGCACCACGCGCGACCTCTTCGGCAACTGCCTCCACAAATACGTCATCACGGATGCGATCCGTGACCAAAAGGTCCTGCCCTTTGGCGTAGAGTACATCGGTCG
>Ga0209223_10005928_pt1 | contig 10615 bp, 10 predicted proteins | sample COG_06_FD_184750 | JGI IMG/M metagenome (GOLD analysis project Ga0209223, IMG submission 184750) | Pelagic Microbial community sample from North Sea - COGITO 998_met_06 (SPAdes) (version 2) | ecosystem: Environmental > Aquatic > Marine > Neritic zone/Coastal water | place: Helgoland, sampling...
CCACTTATCGTTTTAATGTTAGTGAAATTCAGCTCAAATAAAGTAAGATGCCTTTTGTTTATGGGCTTACTAATTTGCTCAATATATTTGAGATGGTTTACTATAACAGAGGAATTATATTTTATTGGTAGATCAATTTTAGTATATTTTATAAATTTTGGTACTGGAATTATTTTTGCCTTTTTCTATATGTATAAAACATCTTTTTTAAAGCGTAGCACACATTTTTTATATGATATAGTTTGTGTTATATCCTTATTCGGGCTATTTTGGTTTTACAAACCCCAATCTTATTGGTTAAATAATGTATTATTTAATTTATCTGTATTGTTTTTATTTTTAGGTGTATTTAAAGGAACAATCTTTAACTGGTTGTTTACACGAAAAATCATTTACCTTATAGGTGGAATGTGCTATAGTATCTATTTATTACATTATGCTATATTATTTATATTCGTAAAATACACATCAACCATTAGCCTAGGATTTGGCTATTGGGTCGATTTAGCTATTCAATTTTCAATTTTATTTCCAATAGTTTTATTTCTGTCTGCAATTTTTTATTTAATTATTGAAAAGCCATGTATGGATAAAAATTGGTTTTCAAAAATGAAAGAAAAATATAATATATTATCATGAATCTAGCTTTCTACTATCATATACCGATCTATAAATCTAATAAAGGATTAGCAATACCATCTTATCTTGGGGTTTTTATAGATTCATTAGCAATTAATGTTGATGAATTATATTTGATAATGCACGAAGAAAAAACAAACATTAAGCAAGCCGATTATATTTTAAAGTCAAAAAATATAAAGTGGATTAACTTGGGATACAAAACCCCTTCCTGGCACCGGGCTATATTTCATAAAAAGATTCTCAGCAAGAAATTGAAGAATATCTATAATTGCAATATACTTTTAGTTCGTTCGCCATCTCCCTTAGCTCCTTATTTTAATAAATATTTTAAAGACGTTAAATTAGTATATATGATTGTTGGTGATTATAGTGAAGGAATCAAAAATATGAAGACTAAAAACCTTCGCCAAAAACTAATAAAACTATTTCTTTATTATAATATATTTCTCTTTGAGAAAAGTATACAAAATATAAATCTTGTTGTTAACTCAACAATGTTATTTCAAAAATACAAATCATTTACAAATTCAATACATCAAATTAGAACAACTACATTATCAGCAAGTGATTTTTTTTATAAAGAAGATACCTGCCTTTCCAAAAAAATTAATTTAGTTTACTCCGGAAGAATAGACCCGCAAAAAGGATTATTTGAGTTAATAGAGGCAACAGCTCTTTTAAATAATTCTGGATATGAAGTAGTTTGTAACCTAGTTGGTTGGGAAGAGGACACGTCAGAACCTGTAAAAAAATCTTTAATGGCTTTTTCTCGTCTAAAAGAAATAGAGAATAATATTATTTTTCATGGAAGAAAAAAAGTTGGATCTGAACTAAATACTATTTACAGGATTGGAGATATATATGTTATCCCCTCTTATCACGAAGGTTTTCCAAGGACTATTTGGGAAGCCATGGCTAATAGTTTACCTGTTGTTGCTTCAAACGTAGGAGCAATACCAGATTTTTTAACACATGACAAAAACGTTATTATTATAAATCCTAAATCTGCAAATGAAATTTTTGAAGCGATTAAAAGGGTTATTAATGATAATGAATTTAGAGAAAATATGATAAAAGAAGGTAGAGCGTTAGCAAAAAAAAATACGTTGGAGTTTCAAACAAAAAAATTAATAAATATCTTAGAAAATGTGGCGCATAATTAGGTACGACTACCCATTACACTTTATTTTAGCATTAACAAATTGGCTACCAGATAATGTTTTCTTTATCCGATTACGCGGTAAAATGGCTAGACCATTTTTTAAAAAGTGTGGTAAAAATCTTGGGATAGGTAGAAATGTAACATTTTACAATCCAAGTAAAATTGAAATTGGAAAATCAGTCTATATTGCCTACGGATGTTGGTTTTTAGGTGCTGGTAGACTAGTTATTGATGATGAAGTCATGTTTGGCCCTTATGTTGTAACTACTCCGTCAAATCATACCAAGCTTAAACAATCATATCGATATGGCGTACCAAAAAAAGGAGAAATTTATATTGGTAAGGGATCGTGGGTTGGTGCTCATTCTACAATTGTATTAGGGGCAAGGATGGGAGTTGGATCCTTGTTAGCAGCAAATTCAGTTTTAAATTCAAATGTTGAGGATGGTGCTATTTATGGAGGTGTTCCGGCAAGATTTATAAAAAAATGAGAAACAAACGCATCATTTTTTACTTGACAACAGTAGTGTTTTAATATTTAATATATTTTAATTATGAATAAACCGTTATTTATTGGTTCATTTTTATCTTCTACTAGAGGTACTAAAGGACTTGCTGAGTCACTTGCTAATTTTCTAGCTGAAGAAGAGATTTATCTAAAACTAGCATCTAAGCATGAAAATAAAATACTCCGCATTCTAGATATTGTGTTTACAATTTTTTTTCATAAAGGACAGATAGTTCATGTAGATGTTTTTAGTGGAAATGCTTTTAATATTGCCGTTATAGGATCTTATGTAGCAAGATTAAGAAAGAAAAAAGTAATATTAACGTTGCATGGTGGTAAATTGGCTGAATTCGCAATAGATAACATGCAAAGTATAAGAAGTTTATTAGATAATGCAAATTATATTCAAACCCCATCAAAATTCTTACAATCCTTTTTTTTAAAACATAAATTTGAAATTAATTATCTTCCTAACCCAATTAAAATGGAAAACTTTCCATTTAAAAGAAAAATTGTAAAAAACAATTCTCTACTTTGGGTGAGAGCATTTAGTAGTATCTATAATCCAGAAATTCCAATTAGAGTATTACATGAACTGAGAAAGAAAAATAAAAATTGCACTTTAACTATGATAGGCCCAGACTTGGGACTTTTATATAAATCTAAAGAACTTGTTAATAAATTGAATTTGGAGGATTTCGTAACCTTCATGGGAAGTGTGCCAAATCATAGTTTATTCAAATACTACCAAAGTCACCAAGTATACTTGAACACAACATCTTACGAGAGCTTTGGCGTTGCGGTCCTAGAAGCAGCATCATGTGGAATACCAATTGTGTCAAATAACGTAGGAGAAATACCTTTCTTGTGGAATGATAAAGAAGATATTATGCTCGTTGAAAACAATAATATTAGCATGTATTGTAATTATATAAATAAGTTGTTTGATTCTTCTGATTTTTCATCGAAGTTATCACTAAGTGCTAGAAAAAAGTCTGAGCGATTTAACTGGTCTGAAATAAAAAATGAATGGGTGAAAATTTTATCAAAAAATTGAACGTTATTATTATCAAATTATGAAAATTATAAATATTATTTTATCAATAATGCCTTCGTTTATTCATACAAGGATAAGAAGAATATTAGGAGCAAAAATTGATTCTGGAGTAAAAATTAAATTTGGAAGTATTATAAATTCTAAATTTATTAAAATTGGAAGGGATACCACTATTGGACCATTCAACATAATAAATAGCGATATTTTAAAAATAGGAGAAAGTTCCGTTATTAAGCCATTCTCACTAATATCAGCAAGAAATATCGAGATAGGAAGCTACGTTCAAATTGCGCCATTAACTATTATAACAGGTGAAAAAACACAAAGATCAAAATTTATTATCGGTAATCATTCTAGGATATTTCCGTTTTGTTGGATTGATACAGGAGAAGGAGTTTCTATTGGCAAAAATGTTGGTGTAGGTGGACACACACTTATTTTTACACATGGAGTGTGGTCTAATTTCTTGGATGGAGGACCTGTAACGTATGCACCCGTTAAAATTGAGGATGACGTATGGCTTCCTTGGAGAGTTTTTGTTATGCCAGGTGTTACTATCGAAAAAAAAACAGTAGTAGGAGCTAATTCTGTAATAACCAAAAATGTTCCAGAGAATTCATTAGTAGCAGGAACGCCTGCAAAAATATTAAAAAGTAATTTTATAACCCGTCCAACATTAGAAGAACAGTATGTTCTTCTAAATAAAATTTTTCATGAGTATGTCAAACACAAAATGGATAAGTCAATATTTATTAAAGACAAAAAAGTGAAAATTAAAAGAGGCTATATATCTACCAATATTGCAGATGCATCTAAAATAAATCTTGTTTTCTTATTAGAAGAAAATCTGTATTTTGAAGCTGGAGATCTCCAAAAGTTTAAAAAAAACAACATAATTTATTATCCTAATAAATCAGCATATATTCAAAAAGATAATTCTGATGCTTTGGATTTTATTGTTTTTTTAAGAAGATTTGGAATAAGATTATCTATAATAAAAATAAATTAGCAAATGCCATTTATACTGAGAGTTGATATTGACAAGCCTTATGGACATCATAATTTGATAAAAAAAGTTATCAGTAAACTTAGAGAAGATTATTGTTTTCCAAGATTAAATTGTTTTGAATATTTAAAGCCAACTATTGAATTGTTGAATTTTTGTAATAACTTCAATATACCAGCTTTTTGGTATTTTAGAAATTGCACAATCCCGGGATTAAAAATAAAAAATTTAATTCATAAAGGGGATCATACTGTTGGTTTTCATGCTGAAAACACTTTTAATTTTGATTCATTTAAAGCAGAATTCAATCTGTTTGAAAAGAGAATAGGCTTGAACATTAAGCATTTCACAAAACATGGTAGTGGTCTACTAAAATTGGGTCGTCATCATTATGCAGAATATGAACCTGAAAAGTATAAGAAATGGGGTGCCACTTTAAATTTAGATTTTTCTTTGGGGAATGGTATCGCAACAAACTTTGATGATTTACAAGTAAAGAATAATTTTTATAAGAATATGTTTTGGATGGAGCCAGAATATCGAGATAGAAATTTCAAAGAAACAGCAAATTTAATTGAATATGCAAAAGAAAATATTGTTGTTCTTGTTATCCATCCATCAAATTTTTACACAAATAAATTTGTTAGATATGAATTAGAAAAATTAATACAATTATCTAAAGAAAATTCAATTGAGTGGCTCAATAAAATCAAATATTAATGAGTTCATTACTTCTAAAAATTTATTCTAAAATGCCAGTTCATGTACAAAACTTTGGTATCTCACTGTTTGGAATTAAATGGTATAATAGACGTTTTGGAGGAATTTATAGGCAAGAGCTAAATAAATACCTCCAAAGAGAGAGATTTAGTGATGCAGAGTGGAAACATTATAAAAATGGAAAATTGAGGGCATTACTTAAGCACGCTTATGAAAATGTACCCTATTATAACGACCTTTTTAATTCAAACAAAATTAAACATAATCAGATAGAATTGAACAACCTAAATATAATCCCATTTCTAGAAAAACAGACACTTAGAGTTTATGGACAGACACAATTAATTTCAAAATTAAAAGAGCCTAGAGGAGAGTTTTTCTCCAGTAGTGGAAGTACAGGAACACCAACACAAATTTTAATAAGTTCTCTAATGCATCAACGATATGCAGCCGCTCATGAATCAAGATGTAGAGCCTGGGCAGGGGTTAATAATAAATCTCCTAGAGGCATGATAGGAGGTCGTAAAGTATTAACTGGGTCTAATGAGGGACCACCATTTCATAGATTTAATATAATTGAAAAACAGGTATACTTTTCAGCGTATCATATTTCTAGTATAAATACTTATAATTATGTTAAAGCTATGTACAAACATAATATTGAATATATGACGGGATATGCAGTAAGCAACTATTTACTTGCATTAAATATTAAACAGCAAAAAATTAAAGCTCCTAAACTAAAAGCTGTAATCACAAGTAGTGAGAAACTAACATCTGAGATGCGAAATGTTATGGAAGAAGTTTATCAATGTAAAGTTTTTGATGGATGGAGTGGAGTTGAAGCATGCGCAATGGTAACTGAATGTGAATACGGCAATTTGCATATAAGTGAAGATGTTGGAATCATTGAAATCTTAGATGAGCATGGAAATGAAGTTTCTGAAGGAGAAAGTGGAGAGGTAGTTTGTACTGGGTTTTTAAATTATGATCAGCCCCTAATACGATATCGTATTGGCGATAGAATGACAAAAGGAACAGATAAGTGTAGTTGTGGGAGAAATATGCCTATTATTAAAGAAATCGATGGAAGAATTGAAGATGTGGTTACTGGTCCAGACGGTAGAAAAATGGTTCGTTTTCACTCAGTATTCATCGGAATACCTTCAATTGAATTTGCACAAGTAATTCAAGAGGAGATAGACTATATCTTAATAAAAATTCAAAATGAAATTAAGTTAACGGATAAAGAAATTGAATTAATTAAATATAGGGTTTTAAGTCAATTGGGAGATGTAAAGATTGATATTCACCAGCAAACTAAAATAGAACAAAAAAATGGAAAGTATAAAGCAGTTATTTCAAAACTTAAATATTTTTAAAAGTACGCAAATATGTCAGAGTTACACGATAATAAAACGATTTGGGTTATAAATTATTTTGCCGGAACTCCTATTTCTGGTTGGGGTGAACGTCATTTTTACTTTGCTAAGTATTGGAAGAAAAAAGGATATAAAGTGATAATATTTTCATCATCTTTTAACCATATGTTTTCTGAAATGCCAGTAGTAGAAAAAAAATTAACTAAAGATATTTATGAAGGAATTGAATTTGTTTGGGTTAAAACTCCAATATACAATCCTAAATCTATTAAGAGGTTTTGGAGCCAAATGGTTTTTGCATGGCGGGTAAAGAATCTTTCTTCGTCAGTGTTTGGAGTCCCTAATACAATCATTGTATCATCAATGCCTATTTTTTCAATATGGGCAGGTGTTCGTTTAAAAAAAATATATAATTCTAAGTTGTTATTTGAAATTAGAGATATATGGCCATTAACACTCCAATTGTTGGGTGATAAAAGTGCAAATCACCCTGCAGTAAAATTTATTGGTTGGTTCGAAAAAATGGGATATAGAAAATCTGATGTGATTGTCTCATTACTACCAAATGCAGAAAACCATTTTACAAAAGTTGCAGAGAAAAAGATTAAATTCTCATACATACCCAACGGTATCGATGGATCTCAATTAAAAAATGATCATATTTCAGAAGACTTAAAAAGTAAATTACCAAAAGATAAGTTTATTATTGGGTATGCTGGGACTCTTGGTTTAGCAAATGCTCTTGAATATCTAATTGATGCTGCTGAAATTTTCAGAAATGATGAACGTTTCCATTTTGTTATTGTTGGTGATGGTTATTTAAAAGACAAATTACTTAATACCAGTAAAAGCTGGGGTAATGTTTCTTTTTTTGATAAGATTAAAAAAAATAAAGTACAAAATTTATTGAAATATTTTGATATTTGTTTTGTAGGTAGGAATGATACTCCACTATTTAAACATGGTGTGTCTGCAAATAAATATTTTGATTATATGTTTGCTGGAAAACCTATATTAGACTCTAATAATTTTATAAAGGACCCAGTTGAACTTTCTGGCTGTGGGATTATAGTGAAACCTGATTCAGCTCAAGCAATTGTTGATGGTATTGAACAGTTTTATAACATGACAGCTGGAAATAGAGACAAAATCGGAGAATTAGGTCGTAAATATGTATTAGATAAACATAATATGGAGTTTCTAGCAAATAAATATTCTAAGTTATTTTAATAATGAAAATATTACTTACTGGTGCTTCAGGCTTTTTAGGAAATTATTTAGTTAAAGGTATAGTTAAATACAATCATGAACTTATCACGCTCGGCAGGAGTTCTTCCAATGATTTTATTTGTGATTTATCTTATAAAGTTCCAAAATTTAAAAAAAAATCTATTGAAGTAGTAATCCATGCTGCAGGGAAAGCCCACTGTTTTGATAAAAATAAAAAAAATCAATTAGATTTTGAACATGTTAATGTTAACGGAACTAAAAATATTTTAAAAGCTTTAGATAATCAACTTGAAACAATTAGTCATTTTGTATTTATTAGCTCTGTATCTGTTTATGGATTAAATACTGGTATTATGATAGATGAAAATCATCCACTTTTGGGATCATCAGATTATGCTAAGAGCAAAATTAAAGCTGAAAAAATTGTGAGTAATTGGGGAATCAAACATAATGTACCTATATTAATACTTAGATTACCTCTTCTTATTGGATCGAATCCTAAAGGGAATTTAAAAAGAATGATTGATGGTATAAAGAAAAGAAGATACTTTTCTATAGGAGGAGGCAGGGCTAAAAAAAGTATGGTGTTAGCTTCTGACGTTGTAAACTTTATCTATTCAAATCATAAAACTAATGGGGTTTATAATCTTACAGATGGTGTCACCCATGAAATAAGAGATTTAGAAGATAAAATAGGAAATCACTTCAATGTGAAGATTTATAATCTTCCTATTTCTATAGCAAAAAAATTAACGATTTTCCATAAATTTTTCACTAAATTTCCACTATCAACAGATACATTATCTAAAATTACATCAGATTTAACCTTTTCAGAACTTAAAGTTAAAAACAAACTTAATTGGTCACCTAAAGATTCAATTAAATATTTCGAAATAGAAAAACAAAATAATTCACCCTATGATAGACACTAAAATTTCTTTTAAATCTGACATACAGAAAAATAAAGATTTTTTAAAATCACAAATTTTTGATAAAGTAGTTTTAATTATTGGAGGAGCTGGAACTATTGGCTCTAATTATATCAAGCAAATTTTAAATTTTAAGCCCTCAAAAATAACAGTTGTTGATTTTAATGAAAATGGATTAACCGAGTTAACCAGAGATTTAAGAAGTTCAAATTTATTAAATTATAATCCTGAATATATTACTTATCCAGTCAATTTATTAAGTAAAACTTTTGATAAAATATTTGATTCAGATAATTGGGATATAGTGGCAAATTTTTCTGCTCATAAACATGTACGTTCAGAAAAAGATAGAATTTCAGTAGAAGCTCTAATTAGAAACAATGTTTTTGGAGCTATCAAACTTTTAAACCTCTGTGAAGTAAATCCACCAAAATATTTTTTTAGCGTATCCACTGATAAAGCTGCTAATCCCGTGAATATTATGGGTGCCTCTAAGAGTTTAATGGAAAAATTGATATTATCAATGAAAAATAATTTTAGAGTATCAACAGCTCGGTTTGCCAATGTCGCTTTTTCTAATGGGAGTTTATTAGATGGTTTTACATACAGGTTAAACAAGAAACAACCGCTGTCTTGTCCAGAAGATATTAAACGTTTTTTTGTTACTCCAAAACAATCCGGTCAAATCTGTTTATTAGCCTCATTTTTAGGAGATACTGGAAATATTTTCTTCCCAAAGTTAGACTTTGATAAAGATCAGATATATTTTAAAGAGATAGCTTTAGATTTTTTAAAAGAGAATGGTTTTGAGGCAGAATTGGTCAAATCAGAAAATGAAGCCAAAGGATTTGATTTTGATAAGTATCCTAGAAAATACCCAATTTATTTTTTTAAAACTGACACTTCTGGTGAAAAAACATATGAGGAGTTTTATACTGATGAGGAAGATTATGAAATTAATAAATATGATTCTTTAGGATTCATAAATACACCAGATATTAAAATATCTTTTGAAGAAGTAGAAGCTGATTTTGAAAGTGTGTTTAATAATCCAAATTCTGAAAAATCTGACATAGTCACTATTATTAAAAAATATGTTCCAGATTTTATGCACATAGAAACTGGTAAACATCTAGATCAAAAAATGTAAATTATGTATATATTTTTTAAGCGTTTATTAGATATTATAGTTAGCTTAATATCACTAATTATTTTATTGCCAGTTTTTATACCCATTATATTCATTCTTAGATTTTCGGCTGAAGGAGAAGTTTTTTACTTTCAAGAACGTTATGGAATCCATAATTCAAGATTCCAAATATGGAAATTTGCAACCATGCTTAAAAATTCTATGAATATAGGCACAGGAAGTATTACCCTTCAAAATGACCCTAGAGTTACAAAAATTGGATCTTTTTTGAGAAAAACAAAGATTAATGAATTGCCACAAATTATTAATATATTAAAGGGTGATATTAGTTTAGTGGGCCCTAGACCATTAGTGACTAAAACGTTTACAGCATATAATGAAGAGGTGCAATCTAAAATATACAATGTAAAACCTGGTCTTACAGGGATTGGATCTATTATATTTAGAGATGAGGAGTCAATTATCTCAGCTTTAAAAGATGAAGATCCACACGACTTTTATAAAAGAGTAATCGCGCCTTATAAAGGAGAATTAGAAATGTGGTATCAAGATCATAATTCCTTCTTTTTAGATTTGCAATTAATCTTTTTAACTGCTTGGGTGATTTTATCACCAACTTCAAATCTTTATGAAAAATGGTTTAAAGATTTACCAAAAAGAAATTTTTAATTACAATAAACAATGTTCGATTCAAAATCAGCAAAAAAAAGCAGGGAAAAAATCTAAAAGAGGTCCTGCTAAAAAAGAAGAGCCATCTATCAATGACAAGATGGAACTGCTCTATGAAAAAGTACTGGATAACCTGCTCATAAACCAAGATAAACTAACC
>Ga0209223_10005933_pt1 | contig 10610 bp, 10 predicted proteins | sample COG_06_FD_184750 | JGI IMG/M metagenome (GOLD analysis project Ga0209223, IMG submission 184750) | Pelagic Microbial community sample from North Sea - COGITO 998_met_06 (SPAdes) (version 2) | ecosystem: Environmental > Aquatic > Marine > Neritic zone/Coastal water | place: Helgoland, sampling...
AGCATTAATTGCAACACCATCAACCATTGCTGGTAATGTATACATCATGCTGTTGTTTCCACCACCAAGACCAGTTGGGTGTACAGTTGAAGCAATATCAAAATCATCCCAAATATCACCAGCTGCGGTACCGTCTAAAGCTGATAAAGCAGAACTTCCACCTTCACCAGAGAACTTTAGAGATCCTAAACCATCTGAACTAATAGTTACAGAGTGACTGTCAAATGGACCACTTCCTACACCAGTAGTTGCGTCATCACCTTGGTCGATAACAAATGATAATGCTACATTTAAACCATTATCTAATTCACCACCACCACTGAAAGTTAACTGGTTACCCATAGAAAATGTTTTTCCTGAGTCACCGCCACCACCATTAGTGTGCTCTACGTTAATGCTTGCAGAACCAGCTACAGACATTTCGCCTGCAAATGCTGATGTTGCAACAAGTGAACCTGCTAATGCAGATAAACCTATTTTTTTTAAATTGTTCATATTAATTTACCTTTTGTTATTGTTTATTGTTAATAGTTAACTTTAACGAATGCTGTATATAATTTGACGAGATATAAAAAAGTGTAAAATTTAATAGTAATTTTTAATAGCTAATGAATTTAAAAATTAATATTAAACAATCTATTAATAGCATAAAAAATAGTTATTAAATTTAAAATGTAATACTTAATAGTTTTTTAAGTACTACAATAAAACTTATAACTGTTGCTTATTTATCACATTTAAATTTAAGATAAAAAAACCTTACAATTAACTTAAATCAAAATTAGATATAAAATGAAATAAATTTTAACCTATTTTGGGTTATATTTATATTTACTATTTGAAATAAAAGATTAATAAATAAATTCTAGTTTATATGTGCACAACAGTTATGCATTAATTAAGTTATTAATATTAACAGTTTAAACTATTATTAAAAATTATGATCAACTTTAAAAAACACAAACCACTATTTCTTCTATCAAGTTTTAAAATTTAAATTTATAAAATGGAACATATTTTTACTAAGATTTACACTGACTTACATAACTCTGGTTATAAAGAAAAAAACCCATTAAAAAGTTTTTTATTTAATACCAAACAACATTCAATACTAATATTTTATATTTCGTCTCAAATTGAAAAAAAATCTACCCTTGAAGAAATTTGTTATAATGTTTCACCTAAAGTAATTAGCAGATCTACAATTCAAAATATTCTAAAAGAAGGTGTGAAAGTTGGTTTTTTTACAAAAGAAATAAGCCAAAAAGATAAAAGAGCAAAGCACTTTAAGCTTACAGATCATGCTATTAATTTAATAGAAGATTGGGCCTACGAACAAAAAAAAGTATTTTCTAAAATTTAAATATTTAAAAAAAATTTTGAATAAAAAAAAGGCCCCTAAAAAGGGGCCCTTTTGTAATTTAAATCTAAATTAAATTAGAATGCAAATGAAAGACCTAATGCCCATCTTTCTCTATCTTGAGAAGCGGCAGTAGTACCATCCATGTTGTCTATTTCTTGCATAGCAGCTGAAATAGTCATTCCACCTGCTGTGTAAGCAGCTGAAATACCCATTGTTTCAACATCTTCTAATGTTCCTCTTTCAACTTCTTCAGCACCGTAAGTAACTGATAATTCATCAGATACTGTGTACGAGATTTGGTATCCAGTAGTATCGTCATCAGACGCTGTACCAGTAGTATCATGCTCGTAAGTACTGTAACCCGCAGTAATCGGACCGAAAGCATATGATAATTTAAATGCAGTTCCGTCTTGTGATTCACTTGAACCATCACCCATACCATAACTAGCTGTTAAACCTTCAACGCCTGTGTATGTTACACCAAAAGCTGTGCTTGAATCAGCACCAGTTCCTCTTGGAGTGTATGAAGCATTGATTGCAACACCATCAATCATAGCTGGTAGAGTATACATCATGCTGTTGTTTCCACCACCAAGACCAGTTGGGTGTACAGATGAAGCAATATCAAAGCTATCCCAGATATCACCAGCTGCAGTGCCATCTAAAGCAGTCAAAGCAGAACTTCCACCTTCACCAGAGAACTTTAGAGATCCCATAGCATCTGAACTAATAGTTACAGAGTGACTGTCAAATGGACCACTTCCAATTGCAGTATCATCACCTTGGTCGATAACGAAAGATAATGCAACGTTAAGTCCATTATCTAATTCACCACCACCACTGAAAGTTAACTGATTACCCATAGAAAAAGTTTTTCCAGAGTCACCGCCACCACCGTTAGTGTGTTCTACGTTAATAGATGCACCACCAGCTACAGACATTTCGCCTGCGAAAGCTGAAGTTGCAACAAGTGAACCTGCTAATGCAGATAAACCTATTTTTTTTAAATTGTTCATATTAATTACTCCTTTATTAAATTGTTAATTATTAATAATAAACATTGTTGATATATCAAATTCTTATGAGATTTTTTTATGAATATAAAAGTTTGTATCAAATATGTAAAAACTGTTGCATTTTTACAACAACTTTTAAGCTTTTTTACTTATATTTTAACATTTATAGGACTATGTTGTATAAATTTTAAAAATTCAAAAATTTCAAAATGACTATAAAAAATATCACTAGAATACTCTTTTTTTCCTTATTAACTTGTTTTTTCTTACAATCTTGTAACGGAAAACTTCCAGGTGGTGATGCTAGAAAATTTCCCGCAGACCCTGAAAAAAGAGTTCAACAAAATCTAAAAGAAGGGCGTGGCTTTAAATTAATGGACACGATGAAAAACGAACGTGGTGGAACTTTTGATTTTGCAAGTTCAAATGAACTTTGGAGAGCTTCGCTTGATGTAATAGACTTTATGCCATTATCTTCGGTAAATTATAGTGGGGGTATAATTATAACAGACTGGTATTCTGCTGAACAAAATTCTAATGAAAGTATAAAAGTATCAATTCGATTTCTTACAAATGAAATAAGATCTGATGCTTTGGATATAAAAGTCTTTAATAGAAAATGTGTTAAAAGTTTAATTGATTGTAAAATTATAAATAGTGATGGAGTTTTAGTCACAGAATTAAAAAAAGAGATATTGAAAAAAGCCACTCTTTATAAAAAAGAGGATAAAGATAAAAAGAAAAACTAAATTAGTCTGTTTAATAAAAAAGATAATCAACTCAATACAAACTTTGTGGAACGATATAACTTTAAAACCATAGAAGAAAAATGGCAAAAATTTTGGGAAAAAGAAAAAACTTTTTCAACCAAGATTGATAAAAATAAAGAAAAATTTTACTGCCTTGAAATGTTTCCATATCCATCTGGAAAAATTCATATGGGCCATGTTCGAAATTATACAATAGGAGATGTGTTAGCAAGATATAAGGCTTTACAAGGGTATAATGTGCTGCACCCAATGGGATGGGATTCTTTTGGTATGCCCGCAGAAAATGCTGCTAGACAAAATAATCTAAGCCCAAAAGATTGGACTGAATCAAACATCTCAAACATGAAGTCACAATTAAAACGACTAGGCCTATCTATTGATTGGGATAGAGAAATATCAACCTGCTCTCCAGATTACTACAAACATCAACAAGAATTTTTTTTAGAGCTATACGATAAAGGTCTAGTTTATAGAAAAGAGCAAGATGTAAATTGGGACCCTGTAGACCAAACAGTTCTTGCAAATGAACAAGTTATAGATGGTAAGGGTTGGAGATCAGGTGCTCAAGTTGAAAAGAAAAAGTTAAATCAGTGGTTTTTTAATATAACTAAATTTTCAAGTGAGTTATTAGAAAGTTTGGATACACTTGATCAATGGCCCAATAAAGTTAAGGTGATGCAAAAAAACTGGATTGGAAAATCCTTTGGATGCGAAGTAAAATTTAAAATAGATTCATCAAAAGAAGTGGAAGAAATCAAATGTTTTACCACTAGGCCAGATACATTATTCGGCTTATCTTTTTTAGCTCTTTCAGTTGACCACCCATTATCTGAAAACTATAAAAATGATGAAAATTTTCTAGAATTTAAAAAAAAATGCTCAGAAACAGGTACTACAGAAGAATCTATTGCTAATGCAGAAAAAATTGGCTTTAAAACTGACTTAATTGCAGTAAATCCTTTGGATAAGAATATTAAAGTTCCTGTTTATTTTGCAAACTTTGTATTAATGGACTATGGCTTAGGTGCTGTTTTTGGTTGTCCGGCACATGACCAGAGAGATTTGGATTTTGCAAATAAATATAACTTGGCTGTCAAAGCAGTTGTAACCCCAAGTAAAGATGATCAGAATTTTAATGTAACTGATGAGGCTTATACTGGTTCTGGATATATTTTTAATTCTTCTTTTTTAAACGGACTTAAATGTCCAGATGAGTCAATTATTAAAACTATAGAACATCTTGAAGATAAAAATTTAGGAGAAAAGAAAATAAACTTTAGATTAAAAGATTGGGGTATATCTAGACAAAGGTATTGGGGATGTCCTATTCCAATTATTTATGATGAAAATAATAATCCAAAAAAATTACCAAAAGAAATGCTTCCAGTTGAGCTTCCTAAAATTGAAAAATTATCTATCACGGGCAATCCTCTAGACAAAGCTTTGGAGTGGAAAACAGTTTCAATTGATGGAAAAAAATATACGAGAGAAACAGATACCCTTGATACATTTGTAGACTCTTCTTGGTACTACCTTAGATTTTGTTCTCCTAAAAATGAAGAGTATGGTTTTAATTATGAAGACATTAATTATTGGATGCCAGTTGATCAATATATTGGGGGTGTTGAGCATGCTATATTACATTTACTATATTCAAGATTTTTTATGCAAGCTCTCTCTCATGAAAATAAAAAACTTGATATTAAGGAGCCTTTTAAAGGTTTGTTTACTCAAGGAATGGTTTGCCACGAAACTTATAAAGATCAAAATAATAATTGGATAAGTCCAGATGAAATAACATCTATAAATGGGAAAAAATATTTAAAAAATGACGATTCAAAAGAAATTAGAGTTGGACCTTCTGAGTCCATGTCTAAATCTAAAAAAAATACAATCGATCCAGAAAATATAATTAATAGCTTTGGGGCTGACTCAGCAAGACTATTTATTTTATCTGATAGTCCTCCTGAAAAAGATGTGCAATGGTCTGAGGAAGGTATTTCTGCTTCTTTTAAATTCATTCAAAAATTATGGAATTTACATTCAAAAACTATGGAGGAGATAAATAAAGATTTTCCTAAAGATATTGATGAAGAACTAACAAAATTTACAAATAAATTTATAAAGAAAATAAGTAATAATTTAGATAGTTTTAGTTATAATATAATTATAGCAAACTTACATGAGATGTATTCATTCATGATTAAAGAAATAAATAAGGGCTATAAATCAAAAACGATCAAAGAAAATTATGAAAAAATTTTAACTATGATGATGCCTATAATTCCCCATTTTTCAAGTGAATGCTTAAATATATTAAGCATTTCAGATAAAGTTACATGGCCAACTTATGATGAAAGTCAACTTGAAGAAAGTACAAATATAATTGTTGTTCAAATAAATGGCAAAAAAAGAGGAATTATTGATACTAAAAAAGACACAAATGAGGATGATTTGATAAAATTAATAAGCAATGATGAGAAAATAACAAAACATTTTGATAAAAACAAAATAAAGAAGAAAATATATATTAAGAATAAACTAATTAATATTATTGCTTAAAATTTATGAAAAATAAATTAACTATTTTTTTATTAATATTTTTAACTAGTTGCGGTTACTCAGCAGTTTATAAAAATACAAAATCAAATAGCTTATTAATTAATATAATTGGAATACAAGGTGATGTGGAAATGAATAATCTCATTAGAAATGAGTTAGAATTATATTCCAACCCAGGAGCTGAAGATATCTTTGATATAAATTTAAATACGGCATATGAAAAAAAAATAATTTCTAAAGATAGCAGTGGAAAAATTTCAAACTATGAGCTTTCAACTAAAGTTATAGTCACCGTAATTACTAAAGAAAAGAAGGAAACAATTTCATTTATTGAAAAATTCAAAGTAGAAAATAACCTAGATTCTTTTGAACAAAAAAATTATGAAGATATTATTAAAAGAAATTTTGCAAATTTAATAAGAGAAAAATTAATTTTAAAACTTTCAAGCTTTGAATGATTATAAAATCTTATGAATTAAAAAAATTAGATTTAGATAAAAATAAATATATTTTATTTTATGGCATAAACGATGGTGCTAAAATAGAAGAAATTAAGAGATTATCATTACTAAACAAAGATAAAGCTATTACGAATTATGATGAGAAACAAATTTTAGAAAACTCAAATGATATTTACAATACCATTTTTTCTAAATCATTATTTGAAGATAAAAAAATTATAATAATAAATAGAGCATCTGATAAAATAGTCAAAATTATAGAAGACTTTATTGAAAAAAATATAATTGATATTTCTATAATCTTTAATGCAGATAACTTGGAAAAAAGATCTAAATTAAGATCATTATTTGAAAAAAATAAAAATTTAATTTGTTCAGCTTTTTATGCTGATACACCCGAAATACTCGCAAGAATAGCTCATAATTTTTTTAAAGAAAAACGTATCTCGATATCACAAGCTAATATTAATTTAATAGTGAGCAAATGTAATGGTGACAGAGGCATATTAAAAAATGAGCTTACAAAGATTGAACTTTTTTCTCAAAATCAAAAAGAAATTTCATATGAAAATCTCATAAAACTCATAAATTTAGTAGAAAATCATAGTATTTCTGAACTAGCGGACAATTGTTTAGCAAAAAATGAAAAGAAAACAAAAAATCTACTCAATGATAATAATTTTAGTAGTGAGGACTGTGTTGTTATTACTAGAACATTTATGCTTAAATCAAAAAGAATTTTAAAATTATTACAAGAGTATCAAGAAAATAAAGATTTAAATAAAACAATTGCAAGTGCCAGACCACCAATCTTCTGGAAAGATAAAGATATAGTTAAACAACAAATTACTAAGTGGAAACTTGGCCAAATTAATGAATTAATATACAGATTAAACGAAATTGAACTGCAAATAAAAAAGAATTATTCAAATCCTGTTAATATTATATCTGATTTTATTCTAAACCAATCTTCTACAACAAACTAATAATTAGCTTTTATTATATCAATAATTTTATTTAATTGATCTAGACCCTTATACTCAAACGTAATCTTTCCTTTATTATTTTTTTTATTTTGAATAATCACACTTAGACCAACCTTATTTGATACAGATATTTCAAGATCTTTAATATTTATATCTTTTATATTGCTTGGTTTTTGTCTTTTATTTTTAAATATTCTTACAAAGTTTTCAGCCTGCCTTACAGATAATTTTTTTTCAATAATTTTGCTAGCAACAAATTCAGCATTTTCTAATCCAACTAAAATTTTAGCATGTCCAGCTGTAAGTTGTTGGGTCTCTATTAGTTTTATAACACCATCTGGTAGAGTTAGTAATCTTAAAGAATTTGTTATATGACTTCTGCTTTTACCAATAAATTTTGAAACTTTTTCTTGATCATAAGAAAATTCTTCTATTAAGCGCTTATATCCTTGAGCTTCCTCCAGCGGATTAAGATCATGCCTTTGTACATTTTCAACAATAGCAAATTCTAAAGATTTTAGATCATCAGCTTCTGTTATAACCACTGGCACATTGTGAAGTCCTGCTTTTTGAGCTGCAAGCCACCTTCTCTCACCTGCAATTATTTCAAACTTAGATCTATCATCACTAGATTTTCTAACAATGATTGGCTGCAAGATTCCTCTTTCTTTAATTGAATTTGTAAGATCGATTAAATTATCTTCATCAAAAATTTTTCTAGGCTGATATTTGTTTGGAATAAGATCACTAACAGGTAATTGATTTTTTTGAATCTCCGCTTTGGTCTCCCCTATCAAAGATGATAATCCTCTACCCAGTCCTTTTTTAATTTTATTTGAATCCATTATGCAGCACTCCCCATGGTTGTTTCTTGATTTATAAATTCATCTGTAAAACTGAAATATGATTTACTTCCAGGGCAAGATTTATCATAAATTAAAACTGGCATACCGTGAGAGGGTGCCTCTGATAATCTGACATTTCTTGGAATTACAGTAGAATAAACTTTTTCATTAAAATAATCCCTTGCTTCTTTTTCTACTTGAGAAGAAAGTTTATTTCTCTTATCGAACATCGTTAAAAGGATTCCTCGAATCTTTAATTCAGGGTTCAAACTAACTTTTATTCTTTCGATTGTTTTCATTAACTGGGTTAAACCTTCGAGAGCAAAGAATTCTGTTTGAAGAGGGACCACTAAAGAATTGGAGGACACCAACGCCATGACGGTAAGCAAGCTAAGTGATGGTGGACAGTCAATTAATATATAGTCATATGATGCTCTAGAATCATTTAAATAAGCGGCTAATTTAAGCTTTAATATAAAGGCTCTATTCCCATCATTAGCTGTCTCAACCTCCAAGCCTGACAAGTCTACATTTGAAGAGATAAGATCGAGATTTTTGAACTGAGTTTTTTTAATTACATCAGAAATTTCTTTTGTTCCATTTAATACACCGTAAATTGTATCGGTAGAATTTTCCATATTGGATAATCCAAGTCCTGTTGTTGCATTTCCTTGGGGATCCAAGTCTATAACTAAAATTTTTTTATTTTGTTGAGACAAACCTGCTGCGAGATTAATAACGGTTGTTGTCTTTCCAACTCCACCCTTTTGATTTATGACAGAAATAATTTGCATTTAATTTTTTTTAATTTTTTTTTTAATTTTTTTTATATTTAACAAAAAAGAATCTTCATTCGTTAAGCTTTTTTTTTCTATATACTCTAGATCCCAATCATTTAAAGAATTTTCAAAAACTTTTTTTCCATTCTTGCCCATAAAGAAAATTAAATTTTTATAACTTGTAAAATTTTCACAAACTAAATCTAAAACAACTGGCATAGGCTTAAATGCTCTTGACATAATAGTTCCTGTTTCTAATTTTTTTTGATCAAAAATATTTTCTTGAAATATTTCTGTTTTTAATTTTAGTTTTCTTGACACTTCTCTCAAAAAAGCGCTTTTATGGTGACTTTTCTCATATAAGTTAACTTTCATATTTTTTTTCATATTTTTTAATATAATTGCTATAATAATTCCTGGCATTCCACCTCCAGTACCTAAATCTGTTGTTGAATTACTATTTAAATCAATAAAATCAATGATTTGTGCTGAATCTATAATATGGCGCTCTCTAATAACCTCTTTTTTTGAAGTTTCTTGGCTTATTATATTAATTTCTTTATTTTTTTCCTTTATCATTGATATGAATATCTCAAAGTCAAAAAATGTTTCACGTGAAACATTTAAACTATTAAGTATCGAATATGAATTTAAAATTTCTTGTTCCATTAAGCTATATGCTTAATAGACTTTCTTTTTACATGTGACAACAAAATATATACTGCAGCAGGAGTAATTCCATCAATTCTCAGTGCCTGCCCCATAGTTTTTGGTCTTATTTCTTTAAATTTAGCCTTAACCTCATTTGATAGACCTGAAAGACTATCATAGTTAACTTTTTCAGGAATTATTAAATTCTCATCTCTTTTAAATGCTAAAATGTCAGCTTTTTGCTTCTTTAAGTATCCTCTATAATGAGCATTAATCTCTATCTGTTCATCTATTTCTTTATCAAAATATGGTATTTCTGACCATATTTCTCTAATTTTTTTCATATCAACCCCTTTTTGGGTTAATATTTCATTTGATGATCTTAAAACACCATCCTTAGCTATTTTTATACCAAAATCCTGTGCTTTTGATGGAGAAATACTTGATTTTTTCATCTTTACTAAAATAGAATCTATTTTTTTTTGTTTTTCCTCATAAAAATTTTTTCTATTATCTCCAATTAAGCCTATTGGGATGCCTTTATTGGTAAGTCTTTGATCGGCATTATCTGCTCTTAAACTTAATCTATATTCAGCTCTTGAAGTAAACATTCTATAAGGTTCAGCCACACCCTTTGTAACAAGATCATCTATCATTACACCAATATATGCATCTGACCTATCGAGTATAAATGGTTCAAGTTTTTTAAATGACAAAGCAGCATTAATACCAGCTATAAGTCCCTGGGCAGCTGCTTCTTCATATCCTGTAGTACCATTAATTTGCCCAGCGAGATATAAATTATTAATTTTCTTAGTTTCAAGAGTTAAAAATAGCTCTCTAGGGTCAATATAATCATATTCTATAGCATATCCTGGTCTAATTATCTTAACATTTTCTAAACCTCTGATATTATTACATATTTCTTGCTGCACTTCACTTGGAAGTGATGTTGATATTCCATTTGGGTATATTGTGTGGTCATTTAAGCCCTCAGGCTCTAAAAATATTTGATGTCGACCCTTGTCAGCAAATTTAACTATCTTGTCCTCTATTGATGGACAGTATCTAGGTCCAATTCCTTTTATACTGCCAGAGTACATCGCACTCTTAGATAAATTTTTTTCAATAATTTTGTGAACCTTGTCATTAGTATAAGTCATACGACATGAAACTT
>Ga0209223_10005935_pt1 | contig 10608 bp, 8 predicted proteins | sample COG_06_FD_184750 | JGI IMG/M metagenome (GOLD analysis project Ga0209223, IMG submission 184750) | Pelagic Microbial community sample from North Sea - COGITO 998_met_06 (SPAdes) (version 2) | ecosystem: Environmental > Aquatic > Marine > Neritic zone/Coastal water | place: Helgoland, sampling...
GTAGGCAAGACCACCCATACCACTCATGATACGAAGGACGTTATTGTTAACGGCATAGATCTTAACCTTACCTGCATCAGTTTTTGGTTTGAATGTGAGAGAAAGAGTAGCGTTGTCTATGCGACTGAAATTACAAGTTCCAGATGGTTGATGTTCTTCAGGTTTAAGAGCAAAGGAATACACATAGATGTGTTTGTTGGGAACACGCGTGTGATGTTGATAAGGTTGCACAAGGCGGTAGTAAGAACCAGGGCGATCTTGCATGCGATCATGACCATTAAGAAGAATCTTGGCACTTTCAAGAGGTTCACTGAAGGATGGAGAACCATGGTATTCTAAGGATGTTGTATGATCACCTATTTCTTTTTCACCATCAGGGTCAGGTGTATGTTGCCACGATGGTAAATCACTGTTTGCTGTTGCAGTAGAATCTCTGGAATAATTAAAGTGATCTTTATCAGTTTCAGCTTCAGAAGATTTGTAGACCCATACTAACTCTTTAACTGGGTGATTGAAATTCATGCGGTATTTTTCAGTTTTTGGTGTGTCAGTATTGTTTCCAGAAATAGATTCATCACCAGTAAATTGAAGTTGTTCAATGAGCATTTCATGAGAAACTTGAGCAAAACGACGGCGTTCGTCTGTATCAAGGTAAATGTAGTCAACCCAAAGAGAAGCTTCCGCTATTTTTTTAGTGGAAAGTGTACCAGTATAGCCCCATACTAAGCTATCAAACTTGGCAAAATCAATGTTTACGCGAACCTCGTGGTATTGTAAGGCAATAAGAGGTAAGGCAAGACCAGGGTTTCTGTTGAAGAAGAAAATAAGGGGAATGTAATATGTACGTTCTTTGTTTTCTGTTGGTGTTCCGTCATACATACCAACCATTTCCTTGTATCCTGCACGTTTTTCTTCAGGCATACTAAGTTGGCTCCAAATTTCTAACCAATCACTATAATGTTTATCAATGCGCTGACCACCAATTTCAAGTTCAATAGAACTCATGAGAGCATGACCAACGGAATTTACGTAATATCCCTTGTTGTCAAGATCAGGAAGTGTAACTTGAAGATACATATTTGTAACAAGATCACCATTGCGGCTAATTGTGGCAGTTACACGGCGATTGAAATCAGCATCACCATTGAAAACTTGTTGAATGGATTCAACAGCAAAGTTTGTGTGTCGGCGGTAAACAACCTTAAAGAAAGTAATTTGGGGATTACCAGTTAAGAATACATCTTGAGCGCCATAAGCGACTAATTGCATAAGACCTCCACCCATTTTGTTGTATTATAATACAAGAAAAAAATTTTACAATGAACACAAGTGTGTGTATAAATAAATTTTTTTCTATAGTTTTTAAACATAATGAATCTTCAAATTAAAAGATTTGATCCGAAGAATATTGGAGACAATAGAGTATGTGTTTTTGTTGGAAAGCGCGGAACAGGGAAAACAACCCTTGTTACTGACATATTGTATCATAAACAGCACATACCCGTAGGTATTGTCATGTCCGGAACTGAAGAAGGTAATAGCTATTACCAAAATTATGTACCAGATTTATTTGTATACAATGATTATTCATCTGAAGTTATGGATAAAGTTATTGCACGTCAAAAAAAATTAGTAAAACATGAAGCACCAAATTCACATGTATTTGTTCTAGTTGATGACTGTATGTATGATAAGAAAATGATAAGAGATAAATGTATACGTGGTATTTTCATGAATGGTCGTCATTGGAACATTTTCTTTATGTTAACAATGCAATATTGTATGGACTTGAGTCCAGACTTAAGGGCAAATATAGATTATGTATTTATTTTAAGAGAAAATATCATACAAAACAGGGAAAAAATCTACAAAAATTTCTTTGGAATTTTCCCAACTTTTGACATGTTTAATCAAGTAATGAATTCTTGTACAGAAAACTTTGAATGTCTTGTATTAGACAATACATCCAAGAGTAATAAAATAGAAGATGTTGTTTTTTGGTACAAAGCAAAACTCAGACCTAGTGGTTCATTTAAAATTGGTAGTCCACAGTTTTGGAATTGTCACAAGTCAAAATACAATCCTAAATACGATGATGAAGAAAATATTGATAAAATAGATACTTCTAGAGTTAAGAAAAATAGCATATCTTTAACAATTAAGAAAAAACATTAAAATTTTTTTGTATTATTAATATAAAATGAATCAATACATTCCTATAGTATTTTATGTTCTCATTGTATTTTTTTCTATGGTTCTCAAATTTGTCATAAATGCTGATTTTCTTAATACTTCTAACGGTGAATCCAAAAAATTGTCAGTATTTGAAACAATGAATTATGTTATTAGTTTAATACCAATTCTTGGTCTTAAAACACATTATGTAGCAGAAGCAAAAATTGCTCAACTTATAGAATTTATGATTAAAATGATATTCATAACATTTATTGTTATTATGGTTTTTTACAAACAAAAATCAGTTTTGTATGCATTTAATTAAAAATCTTCTTCAAGATTAAAACATTGTTTATCTTCATTTACCATAACACCAGCTTTTGAATATTCACCAACACGTTTCTCAAAAAAATTTGTTTTTCCATTTAGACTAATTTTTTCCATAAAAGTGAATGGACAAGCACATTTATACATCTTATTATATCCAAGTTGTACAAGCAATCTATCTGCAACAAATTTGATATAATCCTCCATTAATTTACTGTTCATTCCTATCATAGCACATGGGATTGCTTGTGTTATGAATTCTATTTCATATTCTACAGCTTCATTTACTATTTCAAAAACTTCATTTTCTAACAGTTTATTTTGAAGACACTTATAAATTTCTATACTTGTGTGTGTGTGCATACCTTCATCGCGACTTATAAGTTCATTTGCAAAGCAGAGACCTGGAAGCAATGCACGTTCTTTCAACCAATATATGGAACAAAAGGAACCACTAAACATAACACCTTCAACAATAGCCATAGAAATTACTCTTTTGTTAAAAGGTACATTTTCGCTATTTGTCCATTTTTTAACCCAAGAACCCTTCTTTCTAATGGATTCTATATCATTGAGTGCATTAAACATTTTGTTTTTTTCTGATTTGTCCTTGACATATCTGTCAAGAATTATGCTATATGTTTCTGAATGAATGGCTTCTATACCTGTTTGGAATGCAAGTGTATGAAGTATTTCTTGCACTTGTATCTCAGTGTTAAAATTGGTTCCTAGATTTTCTAACACGAGTGCATCACTTGCTGCAAAAAATGCCAATATAAAAAAAATAAAATATCTTTCATTTTCATTAAGAATTTGTAGATCGTTGTCATCTTTTGAAAAATCAATTTCTTCAGGTTGCCAAAAACAAGCCCGTTGTTTTTTATACAATTCATAAAACACCATAAATTCGTTTTTTATTGGAAACAATGTGTATTTATTTAATTTTGGGTTAAGAACACTTTCAATATACTTAGATCCATTTAACAATGTAGTATAGTCCATTACAACCTTAGAATTGACGTCTACAAGAACAGGAAATGAACTTACATTTTCAATAATATCTTCAAGATCTTCATGATTTTCAAGTATTTTTTGCAATGATCCAACCACAATACTTTCAAATTTTACATTAGATTTTCTCAAAAGTTCTTTGATTAATACACATTGGCTGCAATTTTCTTTGGAATATAACTTTATATGGGATATAACTTTCATATGGGCCATCATTGGATATTATACATAACATTTTAATCTTTAAGTGTAAAATATATAAAGATTTGCTTTTAAATAAAATTAATGTCTCAACAACATGTAACGTTAGAGCACAAGCATAATTGCAAAATTGAAAATTTAGAAAATGAAAATTTAGAAAGTTTGTATAAGAAAAAAGATAAATTAATGAAAAAGATTGAATCTTGTAAAATCTTTTTTACGAAATTAGATATTGAAGATGAATTAGAAAAAATAAATGAAAAAATCAAAGATTTAAAAACAAATATATCAAGTAATGAATATTACTTAGATGTCATGAATATTTTACAAAAGTATTCTGAATTGAAACCAAAGAAAATGGAAAATATGGACAACTTTGACATGTTTGCAATGAAACAACAAACTTCTACACAAGACAACAAAGGAAAATTATACAAGGAATATATTCAAATTGTAGACAATCAAATTATGGAAAGCGATACACATGAAAAAAATACATACACATGTGAAAAATGTAACGAAAACTTTCTCATGAGTGTAATTGAATCTCTCATGATTTGTCCAAAATGTGGTAAAACAGAACAATACTTTGACATCAATATTCAAGGGATGACATATGAACAAGAAATAACAAGCGAAGTTAATGTTTCATTCAGCTACAAAAGAATTAATCATTTCAATGAGTGGTTAGCGCAATTTCAAGCAAAAGAATCAACTGAAATACCAAGAGAACTACTTGATGCTTTAACAAATGAATTTAAGAAATCGCGTATCAAAGACATGAGTCAAATAACAACTAAAAAAGTAAAAGAATTTTTAAAAAAATTGAATTACAACAAATTTTATGAACATACAACACATATTACAAACTTATTGAATGGTATTAAACCACCCACCATGAATCCAATATTAGAAGAAAAACTAAGAAACATGTTTAGACAAATACAAGTTCCATTTGAAAAACACAAACCTAAGGAAAGATCAAATTTTCTCAGTTACAGTTATTGTTTGTACAAATTCTGCGAACTTTTAGGGGAAGATTCATTTATGAATCAATTTCCCTTATTAAAAAGTAGAGAAAAATTGTATCAACAAGATTGTATATGGAAAAAAATATGCACTGAATTAAAATGGGAATATATTAAAACAATATAAAGAATATTTACCTATTTTACATAAATGGCAGTAAATCATTTGGAACCAGATACTTTTACTATTCCTGGACAGAACTATGCACTAATCAATGTTGTCAGTCCTAAAAGCACGCAGAAAAATGACAACTTTGCTGTAAAAATTAAAGGTGTTTTTGCAACACTTGAAGATGCTAAAGCACATGCAGCAAAAATAAACAAAATTGATCCAACATTTGATCTTTTTTTAGTTGAGTTGTACAAATGGCTACCTATTCCACCTTCAATTGATGATATTGAAAATCAAGAATATCAAGACACTAAATTGAATGACATTATAACTTCTCATCATGATGAACAAATAAAAGCAAAGGAATTCTTTGAAAAAAGAAAAACAGAATTGAGTCAAGGAAAACTTGAACCTAATGAATTTATGAATACTGAAAATTCGGTTAATTAATTTTTCATTTTTCAATCCCATTTTAATATACTATGGTATTGTCTGTTATATTGACTGCCTTACAAGAAAAAGAATTATCAAATATAAACCCATGTATTGACAGATATTTAAGTGACAAACATGTACAATGTGTTGTTCTTATTGTTAAAGATAAACCACAAAAGGTCAATGATCTTAAAGTTCTATATGAACATAATAAAAAAGTAAATATTATTAATATTGATATATACAACAACATTCATGGAAAAGATATAAATGATCAATTAAAAGACATATTGAAAACATATAATTATGAACAAGTTTTTGTAACAAGTGTTGATTGTGTCTTAATACCAAAATGGTATCAAACATTTCAATTGAATTACTTGTTGTGCAAATCGCAGTGGTTTATACTTTCAAATATAAAAAGTTCAAAAGATGTAAAAGATAATTTTTTATCCAAAGGTGTTATTAATTCAACAGCAAGTTATCCTACTATTGAGTATAGAATACTATCAATAAAAAATGTCCAAAAACCAATATGTCACTTTTTAGGACATACTGATTATATTTTCACATCTAAACAAACATTTAATATCATCTTAAATAGATATTACGATTTGTTTATACATATATCGGAACATGACGTTTTTTCATTCAGCTACAACATGTTCATCAATGCAATTAATATTTTTATTCCAAAAGATAAAATAGTATATGGAACTACTACAGAAATAAAACAAATGCTTTATCAGTCAAGATTTGATGAAAAACTTCATAAAAATCCTGAAATCTTCTTCAATGCTTGTAATATAGATAACGAAAAGTTAAAGAAAACTTTAGTCCAAATTCAAGATGAACTAAAAGAACATCCTGTAAAACCACTAATTAAAGACTTAGAAAAACCTGTAATAAATAAATCTTTAAGCATTCCAGGTATGAAAAAAATATTTATATCAATAGCGTCTTTTATGGATGTTCAACTTAATAATACCATTGACAACATGATTGAAAAGGCAGATCACCCAGAACGTCTTGTGTTTGGAATAGTAAATCAACATACACGCGATGAAATGAAAGTTTTTAGAAGAAAAAGAATTCGCGATCCGTTGATAAAAATTATTGATGTATTTCATAAAGATTCAAAGGGTTGTTGTTGGGCACGTTCTAAAGTTCAATCATTATTAACAAACGAAGAACTGTATATGCAAATAGATGCTCATCATAGATTCGTTGATCACTGGGACACAATCTGCGAAGCAATGTTGGATCAATGTAAAAAATATTCTAAAAAACCTATACTTTCATCGTATGCAACAATATGCACTATGGAAGACAACGTTTTCAAAATTACACATCATGATGCACCTTTCAGGATGAATTGTGAACGCTTTTATGACTTCCCCAAAGTACGATATGTTCCTGAAGTTGTTCCAAATTGGAAAACACTGCAAGAACCACAACCGTGGTTTACAATTAGCGCACACTTTATATTTACAGATTCACATTGGGTAAAAGAGATTCCCTATGATCCAGATTTGTATTTTGATGGTGAAGAAGACACACTTGCTTTACGTTCTTGGACACACGGATGGGACATTTATTACCCTCATAGAGTTATTTCTTATCACTATTACATAAGAGCAAAAGAAGCTAAACCTTTTTCAAGCGATAAAGATTGGCATATAAGAAACAAAAATTCTAAAATAAAAATTAATTACATACTTGGTATTGAAAAACCACCAACACCAATTGATAAAAAATATGCTCTTGGAAATGCGCGAACTTATGATCAATACGTAGATAAATATAAAATAGATTATCACACAAGAACAATAAGAGGTCTTCCGTGTGTAAATAACGCATCTTCTAATAAACCTATCAAAAAAGAGTATAATTTTAATTTGAATCCTGGTGTAATTGCATTTTTACACGAAAGAGGTAAGTTTTTAAAATTAAATGAAACGGATTGGGAAGAACATACAAATGACGGTAAGTACAAATTTACTGAAATATCTAATAGTGATGGTAATTACATAATTGAGGATAAAACACGTAATGCATTAATTCGAATTGAAAATAAAGAAAATGCGAAATGCGAAATCAAATTTGGTCAAAATGATTACTTTATTCTGTACAAATTCATGAGCAGATTTGAAAAGAAACAAGTCCAATTTTCTAAAGAACTAGAAAATATAAAAGAAATACCTCCACGACCACCAAAGCCACAACAATCACAACCATTGCAAACAAAGCATCCATTGCCACCAAAGCCACCATTGCCACCAAAGCCACCATTGCCACAATTACAACCACAACCATTGCCACCAAAACCAAAACCACAACCAATAATTGAACACGATTTTGACGTAATTGTTGAAAATAAGGAAAACAAAAACGAAAGATTTACACGAAAGAAACTTGATTCAAAAGAATGGATATATACAAAAGAACAAACAAAAACAAACCTAGTAATTATGCAGGATTCTTTTCAACATTACATTATTCGTGACAACAATTCTGGTGTCGAATACAAAATTTTCAAATTAGAAAATAAAGTAGAATTTAAAAAGGGAAACAGATGGGAAATGTACATAAAAGACGTTTTAATTACAAAAGAACCAACAAAACCAGTAGTTATTAATCCAGGTAAACCCATTGCAATTGTTATGTGTTTTACACCTAACATTTTCAAATATGCACTTGTTGCAGAACAAAACATAACAAGTTATGCAAAAGAACACGATTACACTTGTTACATTTATAGAGACACTGTAAATAAAGTAAGTGAGCATCCAACGTGGAATAAGCCTCTTGTTCTCAAAAATAATATTCAAAATCACGAATACATTATGTGGATGGATGCTGATGCAATATTTACAAACTTTGACATAAAATTAACAGATATTATTGGAAAACAACCACATAGATCTCTTTTACTTTGCAATGACATAGGTGGTTGGAAATTCAATGCAGGTGTTCAAATATGGAAAAACACAAAATGGTCTATAGAAACTTTAGAAAAATGGTGGGCTACTGAACATATTGACCATCTTAAAGGTGGTGATCAAATTCAACTTATTGATTTGCTTAAAAAAGAAGATTCAAAGAACTACTTTATTTTCAACGAAATTGAATTCAATGCGCATCCAAAAACACACAAAATTGGAATGTTTGTTATGCACATGATGGGTATGGCTGGTAATCATCGTTTTGATGCATTCAATAAATACAATAAAATGCTAATAAATAAAAAGATAAATGTGAATGAATTGAGCCAAAGTATATTAGATGTTTTCAATAAATACAGCATAAAATCAGTATATCATATTGATTGTGGACCATGTAAAAACTTCAATAAATTATTGGACAAGCTGATAATACCATACAAAGGTTTTGACAAAGAAAATAACATTATTCAAGAAAATAATAAATTACATCAAGACAAAATATTTAAACAAGAGTTTAATATTAATGATATTTCATTTGACGCTGAATGTATTCTGTACTTGAATTCACGAACACCAAGTCAAGAAAGAATCAAACATGTCCTTCGGAAATTACAGATGTCTTCTAAAGTTCGCTATTTTATTAGCTCAATTAATTTGTTGAATTACGACTTTAAATTACCGAAACCTATTATAGAATTAAATGGTAAATTAGGCGTTTGGGAAGCATTCTTTTTACGTACATTAAATTTAAGTTAATTCATGGCTATCGATCATGTATATGTGTTGAATGTCCCTACTGAAACAAAACGCAAAATGCATATGAAAACAACATTAATAAACGAAGGTCTTGTCGAAAACAAAGATTTCACAATACTTGAAGGTGTTGATGGTCGTAAAATAACTAAATTAGACGCACAAAAATATAATGAAAAACGATTAAGGTATTACAATATCAATGGTTATAAAACAAAACCCATGACAAGAGGTCAAATAGGATGTATACAAAGTCATCTTCTTGCATATAAACAAATAGTAAATAACAATTATAATTGTTGTTTAATCCTTGAAGATGACGCGAAATTTAAGAAATCATTTAAAGAAATAAAAAATAGTCTTAATACTTTTGATCATTTGAAAAATTTTGATTATATGCTTCTTCATAGAAAATGTCCCGATTTATGTATGAAAGCACGTGGTTGGCCTTTTGTTAAAAACTGGTTTATGACACCAAATAATGATGAAAAATTAGCAAAAAACGAACACAAAATGTTTATAAAAGCTGGTTTAAGTTACGGAACAAATTCACAACTTGTTACAAAGAGTGGTGCGTTAAAATTGTTAAAGTGGTGTGAAACTATATATGATCCAATGGATATCCAAATTCATATGATGAATTATAACACAAATGTTTTTACAGGAATTTATGAACCTCTAAAAATGTATGCAACAACTGAACCTTTTACAGAACCAGCTGGTTTTGGAAGTCTTACGCAAAGAATACGTTAAAATGCGTATTTGAATAATTGAATATCTTTTATATATAGTTTCTCAACTTTGCTTTTCATTTCATTAGTATAATATGACTTATATTCATTTTTATCATTTGACTTATTTAACCAAGGTAATTTAACAGTAACATTCATCTTCTTAGATATTATTTCCCATTCATTATTCAAATGTTCGTACTTACCCCAATAATCAACAGCAACTTTATCGTTAATACATAAAAATATGTACTGAGGTTTCAAATGCATATTTTCATGTATATTTATTTCGTTAATGTAGTTCATAACAAATGATTCAAATGTTTTGTGCTCTTTAATAGGTTCGTTTCCTAAAATACTACATGTGCCCATTTTGTGCATATATAAATATGCACTAAGTAATCTGTCCCATGGGTTCCGTACAATACTAAAAGTAAAGTAATTAGAAAATTCACGTTTCTTGTGTTTTAAAAGAGAATCTGAAGTAGAATGTCCACCAATTACTTGATTTTTATCATTAATATCACGTATGCAATTTTCAATAGATGTACCAGCGGTTTTTGGAACATGAACAAATATACATTTTAAGTTGTTATAGATTTGTGGGTTTTTATACATTAAAATATTATTCAAATATTTTATTTTAATTAAACGTTCAAAAAAATATATATATATATAAATGACAATTCCGTCTAAATATCACTCAGATGCTAAACTCCGAAAAGAAATCATGAAATACAAAAAAGAAGTTCTTAAGGACTACATATCTGCTTCCAAAGAATTATCTAAAGCGTGTAAAAGTATAATGAGTGAATTTATAAGCACACAAAAACCTACATTGAAACCTAACAAAAACAAAAACAAAAACAAAGGGGTTGGTGTCCCTGCAC
>Ga0209223_10005937_pt1 | contig 10606 bp, 3 predicted proteins | sample COG_06_FD_184750 | JGI IMG/M metagenome (GOLD analysis project Ga0209223, IMG submission 184750) | Pelagic Microbial community sample from North Sea - COGITO 998_met_06 (SPAdes) (version 2) | ecosystem: Environmental > Aquatic > Marine > Neritic zone/Coastal water | place: Helgoland, sampling...
ATTTTCAATAGTTTGATTATTATTAAAACTCATTGGTTCCATAATTTCCAATATAAAGCCTTCTTCATTTTTTCTCTCAAATACTTTCGGTCTGATACCCTGTACAAAATCCTCATACCCATAGGAAGGGTGCATGGTTACAAAGAAAATTCTTTTATTCAGCAGAGATTTGAAGATTTCCCGGTTTTCCTCCAATTGTTTGTGGATATTGGTTTCCTTTGACTCTCTGTCGAGAATCTTCAACGCCCGGTCAATTGTGGAGTAGGTTTTTCCTGTGCCAGGAGGTCCGGTTAAAATTTGATTCAAGGGGGCATATGTTTTCAAAGGATGTTCAGTGAGTATAAGGTGGCTTTTTTTTGCTATGATTTGTTTTAGTTTTGAATATTTTTGATGTGATTTTGGGTAATGATCACACACGAAAATATCATTTTCCTTTTTGAACACCAAAAGATCATCTTTGTTTGGAAGACTTCTGAAATATGGCTTAAGAGGACTGATGTACATCCTAGTCTCAGTTTTACCGAGAGGTTTCTTTAATTTTATCGATTCTATTTCAGCACTTTCAGCAACCCTGAAATCGAATTGCTTAGATTTGCCCTGTTTCAAATTTAATCCGAAGAAATTTCTAACTGCCTCGCTACCAAGGTAGTAACTTCTTGTGGTATCCTGATCTACGACTTTCTTTACGTAAATCATTGGGCCAATTTAACATCAAGATTCTCTGTTTTTGTGGAGCTGGCATCAGGAGTGAAATTTACTTTGCCAGCCCATTGGAGAGCCATTTGTCTTGCCATACCGGGAAAGGTTTTACTTCTCATTGTTCTGCGTTCCTCATCTGACTTTGACTTAACAAATGCATCAGAGTACCATTTTGGTTGGCTTTTCCCACTTTTAAAGACCACCCGTTCACCTTCGCCAACCACATCGGTATGTTCGAGTGGTGGAAGATTCTTCAGCCAAAAACAGGTTGTTTTTCTTGCCCTGTCTCCGAAGTGAAATGGCTGAACAATCTGGTCGGGTGGATTCAGTTTGCTACTCATGACGCCGATTGGGTTTTCAATCGCAATGCTCGGTATGTCCTTCACATTCCAAAGCCTGTTAAAGAAATCAATTGCTTGTTTCTGTTTTTTTCGCCGGTCTTTGTATTTTGGGTGAGGCTCTTTCTTAGTCACAGGGTCATAAAACCACCTTGCGCCGCTTACTGCAAGGTAGGTGCAGGGAGGGTGGGCGATCATCATATCCCATGGTTTTTGAGATTTGAGACTTTTACCGTTCTCAAGCTTGCCACCCTTTTTTTCGATCACTTTGAAAACATCACATTTGAAGTGCCATTGAGGACGTCCGCCACTGCAGGGCAATAGATCGCAGCTGTAGGCATCATGCCCGAGTCTACGAAGTTCTTTTGTTACTGCCTGACTTTCCTCACATGCGACAAGAATTTTAAGTTTTTTTACGGTTTTATTTTTGGAGCAGACAGACATAGGTTTTTTTACAGTGAGTGTTGGAAGTTGCGCTTCATTTATTATGCCGGACACCAATGCTGTATCTGCAGTTTTTTTTACAGCACTGTTTTTGGTTTTTAAACTTTCACTTACAGATAAGGCAATTTTTTCTGCAAGGAGCGGTGGCACGGCATTGCCAATCATTTTGTATGCGGCACCGTTGCTGCCAACGAATTCATAGTCTTCGGGAAATGACTGGAGGAGGGCGGCTTCCCTGACCGTGATTGAGCGTGCCTGTTTCGAATCTGGGTGGATAAACATGAGCCCATCCTTATACAAATGTGCCACGATGGTGGGGGAGGGTTTATCCCATTCAAGGTTGCGGTACTTGGCATGCTTGGAGGATTTGTTCATCCGGTTGTTGTAGAAAGCGATTTTTTCCTCGGATGATTTTCTGTTCATGCCATCTTCAATCCATGTCCTGAAAAATTCAATATCCCTTGAGTTGTGAAATCTCGGAACATGAAAAGGTATCATCTTTCCACTTATTTGCCGGTGGGAAACATTCTTTCCGTTTTCACGAACTTTTGATTCACGAGGCTTTAATTTCGGCAAATTAGCTATCGCGTCCCGTACGGTGAGTTTTTCACTCAGATTTCTCTGTGAATCAATTTTGGAATACAGTCCTTCGAGGTTGATTCCTGAATCTTCCCTGACGCCTATAATTATGATCCTTCTTCTTTTTTGGGGAACCCCAAATTCATCAGCAGAGTAAACAGATTTTTTCAAATGTTTAGGCTCGCTAATTTGGTAGCCCGCTTTCTTAAATGCATCAAAAATTCTTTCGGTCACCGGAATGTCGCCTGGTTTTGCACTTAAAAGACCAGGGACATTCTCAAAAACAAATGCTTTTGGCTCAAGCTCATTCACCACTCCAATAAAACTTTCGAACAGATAATTTCTGTAGTCATTTTTCATGGAATCTTCATCCTGTGCTCTTCCGGCAATTGAGTATGCCTGACAGGGAGGGCCCCCGATTATCAGATCGACTTTTCTTTTGCCCACCAATGATTTGAGACCTTTCTTTGCAGTTTCCGGATGATTGGTTTTTCCATACTGCAAAAGAGTGTTTTTTTTCCATTTTCCATTGAGCAGTTCTGAAGTCTTCTGAATGTCGAAATGAATCACCCTTTTCTCGGCCTCCTCTTTGTTGTGTCCCCAACGGTCAGCAAGTCTTTTTCTCAAGGTATCCACCATGGGGATCTCCCATTCAACATGGGCAAGCCCTTCAAATTCTCCAGACAACAGGAAACCCTCGGATAACCCACCGCATCCTGCAAAAAGATCGATAAAAGTCAGCTTTTTAAGGGTTTCATTTTTTAACATATGCATAACCCAATCTCCCTCAGCTGAGAGAAAATTTTAAAAACTGAAAATAAACCAATCTGACCACGATTTAATTTAAGCTCCATTCATGGGGGAGTTCAACAAAAAGTTGTTAACTGTTGTAGGGTTTTTAAAAGTTTAATTTCTGTAAAATATGTATTTAATTGAATACTTCCAGATGATTGTTCATATCTTTTATGAAAATGAATTATTTAACTTATCTAAAAAAGCTTACATCCAATGAGTTAGGCTACAGGAGGGGCAAGCTAGTAACTGGTCAAATGTTTTTGATCTCCAAGCATGCTGCATGTTTTTTTCCTCCTTTAAAAAAAGAAACTTTAAATGATCAAGTTAAAGTAAGGCTTAAGGTCGACTATCTTGATGAAGAGGTTTTTTTAAATTTAGTTTATCATAACGATCGGCATAATACTCCAAATGGATCAAGAGATGAGTACCGAATTTATTTGAACAACAAAATTGCACCCACCAAAACTTTTTTTGAACCTAATGATTTTGTCTCCTTCGAATTTGTTGAGCAGGGGTTATATAAACTTCAGGTTTTCAAACCCGATTCGCTTGATTATAAAAAAGTTCAGAATCTTTATAATTTAAACAAGCTCCAGGGGCAGCATGCTTTAGTTCCCGTATCCAACTCAGAAAAAAAAGATATAATTGTGGAAAAAGATAAGAAAAATAAAACTGAAAAGGTTAATGCACATGTTGAAAAGCTTCATCGTTATCTTCCATTTAGTCCAATAATGGAACAGATTTATGAGGAATATTCTCAAACCAAGGATTCAATAGATTTAGAGACTGTTGCTCTTAGGTATCTTTTGAAAATCGTCAGATTTAATAAGACTAAAATTGTTGTCCTTACTGGAGATGCGGGTCATGGGAAAACTCATCTTTGCAGAAGACTTTTGGAGGCACATTTAGATGACGGGAGCAGCAAGGATAAGAAGTCTGAAGCACTTGAACTTATAAATACATCCTGCGATGGAAATGCTTCAATAGAGCCGGGGACAGAGAATCAAGGGGTAAGGTCTTTGTGCGTTTACAAGGATTTTTCCGAGTTTTCTGTAGAGTTGGCTAGTGAGTATATTGAGAAAGCTGGAACAAATGAAAAAGATTTAACAGTTATATGTGCAAATGAAGGCAGGCTGAGAGCAGTCCTCGAAGCCAAAAATGCAGGGGAATACTGCGAACGAGTCGCGAATGATTTTAAGCTCTCTTTTGAAAATGGGTTGGCAAGTCAGGATGGTGAGATTCATATTATAAATCTTAACTATCAGTCTGTTGCCGCATCACTTTCAAACGAAGATGTTGAAACTTCAAGTCTGTTGGAAAGGACTTTAAAGTCATGGGTTGATGGAACGCGGTGGAGATCCTGTGATCAATGTTCGAGCAAAGTCTCTTGCCCAATTCATCATAATCATTTTCTTCTTTCGCACTCAAAAAATCAATTAGGGCTGAATAGACAAAAGAGACTTGTTGATCTTTTTGCAACTGCCGAGCGATTGGGAGTCGTTGTAACGATTCGGGAGATGTTAATGAGTGTTTCCTACATGTTAACTGGAGGACTGACCTGTAAAGATGTTCATAAAAATGCCCGAGACGGGAAGCAGGGTTGGCAAAACAAATATGCTTTTTATAATTTGGCGTTTGAGGCACCCAATGATGATATTTCTCAAAAGCTTTCCAAGATTCCTGTCGTTGGTGAACTTTCCAAATTGGATCCTGGTAAGGTTGCAAGGAGAGACATGGATGAAGCTCTTATAAACGAGCGAGATATTTTCGGGGAAGGGGAAATAGATCTTTTATTTAGAACAAAAATTGCAAAAGGAGAGTTGATTGATGCAGCTAGAGGAATCGATGAAATTATAGGTAACCCGAGGAGCCGAAAGGAAAGAGATCGTGAAGCAGAGTTTATTATAAAAATATTAAGATCCTTAAGAAGAAGATATTTCTTTGATACTTGCGATAGCCTTAATTTGGCAATGGAGCATATGGGCTTTTCTAAGGGATCATATTTCATCGACATTCTAACCAAAAGCCTTGATTCTTCAAAATTTGCTCCTCTTAAAAATCAAATCGTCTGTGGGTTACATATGATTCAGGGACTTAAACTGTCTACAAATGAAACAAAATTGATCCTTGTTGACCCAGCATTTGGAAATGCAACTTCGCATGCTGCAATAATTGCAAGAAAGATCTCCGCTGGATCTATTAAATTGATTCCAATGAAGGAAAATTGGATATATTCTGATGATCAAATTGATTTTGCCATGACCAAAGCCGTCGATTGGATAGACAGGCACATTGTCATTCGAATTTTCGAAGGAAATGGCTCCCACAAGGATCTTAATATTAATCTCATGCTTTTTGATTTTCTGATGCGAGCAGCAGGTGGGTTTGTTGGTGGTAAATTTTACGCGCATGATATTCGTAAAATCATAAATTATCTGGGTTGCCTTGCAGAGATTGCTTCAAACTCTGATCAGGAAATAAACTTATTTAAGGATGGAGGGACCTATTCAATTTCCATTGATGATGGAGTAATACAAGTAGGAGCTAACTAATGACTGAAGAAGCAAAAGACCTTAAAGGCCCTGAAATCTCCCGTAAACTTTTTGGAGGTGTTTTAACTTACGATGGAGCGGGCTATTACCCCGGTCTCGAACTCTTAAACATGGTTTACGGGGTAAAAGATGAAATTCTTCCCGGAAAGGAAAAGAAAGAGATCAAAGTCAGTCTCTCTTCACACGATTTTGCACGACGTTTAGTCTGGGACAATAATTTTGATGTTCATCCCATGCGCGAACAAGTTTTTGTTGATGAAGGAGAAGCAGAAGAAGCCCTAAAGCATTTATTGGAATGCCTGCAGCTGGAAATTCCCGGCTCAACGCTAACACCGAAATGGACTCGTGCACATTTTTTCCCTTACACAAAGGCGCTTATTCATTGGGATGCGAGAAGCAGGGACAGTAGAACGCCAAATAAAATTAATATTGAAAGGCAATATCTACGTGGTGGTGGTGCCTTGGCTTTCAAAGTACTTCGCTTGGATCCCAATCAAGCTAGGCTGAATAATATTAGGGAAGGCTTCGCCGCATTATATGGCAAAGAAGTAACTGCACTTGATAGACTTACATCTGTTTTATCTGAACATGGTTTCAAGGTGAAACATGAAGATACTAGTGTTGATCGAATTGAATTTAAATCTGTATCGGAAAATGACGAATTAGAGGAAACATATCGTGATGGCGTAAGTCGAATTTTGGGGCATACTGATTTACCTTCCGTTTCGAGGATCAGAACTCTTATGAATTGGACTGGGTTTTGGCTGATTTTGGTTGAAATGGATCGTGCCGCAAAGAGTCTCGAACGCCCTTCACCGTATATTCTTTGTGACTGTTGCGATGGTAACCATCCCCAACTGCGAAGGGGGGCCCAAAGATGCCTTAAGCAAATTTTGGGACTTATTGAAAATGCAGTTAAGCAGTATGTCGATTCTCAATCCAAGCAGGTTAAGAAAGCAGACCAACTAAAAATCCGTGGTTTTTTTTGGGCGACAGCATCCACAGTGAAACTTTTAAATGCTTGGAAGGGAAGAAAGCATTTTACACTTGGGTTGGATATATTGGAGACACTTGTTTTGGCTGGTTGTGAAAAAGGGGGCGAAATCCCTTTTGATCGCTTTTTGTCAGAATGGCTTTATGAAAAGTGTAGAATAGTGATAGGGCGATCAGCGGCGGAAAAAAGTAATCTTCTTACATCGCTGGACAGTTTCATTTTTGAAGATAATGAAAATGAACTTTCCAATCAGATGTCAGCTGCAGGTTTACTCACTCAATATTCAGATGCCACGATGATGGTAAGTGCGGGAGGTTTAAAATGAATGATATCGATGCTATAATTGGTGCCACTGTCTACGATATTATTAGTCGCCATTTAAAAAATACAGGTCAAGGTGAACGGCCATTTTTTCGTGTAAAAAACTTACGAAATGATGAAGCAATTTCTTTTCTCAAAGTTTGGAGCAGAAATGAGGACGAAAGATTGAAAGCAATAAAGGTTGTTGTTGCTGCAGACACTTCAGATGCCTTCCCCTCCGAGTTCAAAGCTGATCCTCAAAGATCCATCACATATTACAGGGACAATAATGAAAAGGGCCTTATTTATCTTGAGACTAAAGTCGAAAGTGATGCGCAGGGTTTAAAAAATATTTTTTCATTCAGTGATTCCAATTTTTTGGACGGGCACTTTGATGAGAAAGATTATCATGTGCCGACAAGAATAGGCAAAATAGCCTGGGAGGTTATTGGGGGCAGAAGTGCTGACTTTTCTGAGCTCATAATGTCACGAATTATCAAGGTGCTCAATTCCTTGCACCCTAAACCAATTTCTATATCAGCACGTCGTTTCGTTGAATTCACTTTTGCAATATTTAAAGAGCGTTTAAATACAGATCAAAATTTAGCACCTGCGGAGACAGATTCTTTGGTTGGTCGAAACCTTGATAAGCTAAATTTATTCCCGGATGAGTTGTGGCACAAAAATCCTTCCGTTCAGTCTGTTAAAAGAAGATTGGAACTTAATGGATTACATTCAGAGTTGGCAAGCAGTTCAAGCACTGACTTGGATACTGATAAACTTGTCGAGCAAATAAATAATACTCACTTTCGTGACAAAGAAGGAGGAGAGCTATCGGCAGAAGATATATCAGGTTGGCGAGTAAAGTGCACGAATTATTGCCAGGAACCAATTGCGGGAAACAGAACTGGTCTTGATTATTACATATTTGAGCAACTTTTTACGAAAGATGTAAAGGGTGTGCCGCTTAGTCAAAGGATTCGTTCAGAAATTGAAGATCAAGAACCAGGGCGTTTAGAGGAATTTGATAAACTTAAGGTTGCTGACGGTCTTGACAAACGTTCGAGATTTGAGGCTGAACGTTTTTTTGATGAGGTTCCTGATGAAAATAGTGAACTTCGCCCTTTGAAAGATTTATTGACGCCATCGACATTGAAGATGGTTGAGAAGCTTGTGAACCCTACCGCCGAAGTTTTTTCTAATCCCCTAATTAAGTTCGCAGAGATAGCTATCAGCATGAGTGAGCGAACTGATGCTGATTTAAATAATCTTCGTTTGTTGATAAAACCTGTAAATACGAATTTAAACTCAAACCCAATGCTTGGTCTGTTTGTTTTTATTTATGGTGGAACTTTAAACGAAGTCGCTCAGTCTTCATTGGACGATGATAGTGGAATGGCTTTAAAAATTGATAACATACTTTTGAAAGCAGCTAAGCCACCCAAATTAAAAAGTCCGGAAGATAGTAACTCTGTAGATGATACTTCATCTGAAATAGAATGGTCACCGGTTGCTTTTGAGTTTGTTTTGGAGACTAAAGAAGAGAATAAAATTTTAGATTCTGAGATAGGTTATGTTTGGCATCCTGAATCAGTTAATCAATTGGCCGCTTTCTGGCTTTATTATACTGCTGAAGATAGGCCTGCTCCTGATGAAGTTCTTTGTCTCCCACCTGAATTTTCTACTCAGGAATGGTTTAAGGAAGTAACCGCCCGCAATGCCAGGCTAAATTCTGCTGTCTTTGAGAAAGTAGACTCAGGCGAGGAGGAATCAATTATTGCAAGGCTCGTTGCATGCCGTTCGGATTTTTCTTCGAAACTGGAAGCTGCCGGTATTTCAAGATCTGTCTTGAATGATTATTTCGATGTTTGGCAAATGCTTCTAGTCGAGGCACGAGAAAAACATGTGCCGAATGGTCAAATGGACAAGATTGTAGGGCAGATTCTTAATTTTGATTGTATAAATGTCTCTTCAAACTCACTTGTTATGTTGGCTAACCATCCTTTCCGTTTGCGTTGGTTGAGCTCATACTTGTGCAAGTCTGCTGAACTACTAATTAAATCTCTTACCGGGGAACTTCCCTTAAATAACCGAAATAAAGAAAAATATTTACAATGGATTTCTGATTTGTCTCCACATCAGCAACCAGCTGTTCAATGCAGCAGGGAAGGGGAGATTTTATTTGCTTCTCGTATAGTTGGTTTAAACGAAGAGTTTTTACCTTTGGACAGTAAGTTTGTTGGTCATGAATCAACTTCACTAGATTCAATTTGTGTGAATCAAATATCATCACAAATATTTTCATACATTGAAGCTCATCCTTATAAAATAGATGGGCTGTCATTGTTGATTATTCAATCCTCAAAATCTATATTTCCCGGAGAGTTACTGACATTAATAAAAAAGAAATATAACTTCATCTCATTGAACATTACTATTGCGGCCCCTAGAGATACATGGGATTTAGTTGGCAAGGAGATAGAACAGGTTCCCATGGGCAATAGGTTGGGGGAAAATAAACCTATTTTTCCTAACATTAACTTAAAGTTTGTTAACTTTGATACCCAATCTGACCCTGTACGCGCTTTGGAAGGAATTGTGTGTGATATTGCAATAGTCCCACATTTTTTGGAACATCAGGTTGAAGTCCTTGAAAATACAAAACCTCCAAGTACAATTGAAGGTAATTTTGATCCATTACTTGACGCTGCTACCAAAACCTATGGAGGCCGTGAGGGTGGTGCCATCTCTGTTTCAATGTGCCCTTCTCGTGAAGATCTGGCATTAACTGCATGGTCAACTATGGTTGTTAGGCAAAAGAGGGGAAGACCAGTTGCACAAGAACAGCCCGAAAATAACGATTATGTTGAGAAAAAGATTAATTTTCAACAAATGGCTCTTATCTTTAATGAAGTTCACAGGAAGTCTCATTGGGTAATTACTTTAGAAAAACATATTACAAGAGAGCAGATTGAAAATCTTGAACCTAAACCTGATATCCTTACTGTAAAAGAAAATATAGGGTCTAACGGAGTTTTCACTTTAATTGTCTCCTCTCAACAGGGCCGGGAGTTTATAATAAAAAGACTTCAAAGAAAACTTGCTCGCCTGGTGAACAGCACTGAGGAGCAAAACAGAGATAACCAATTCTTGGAATCATTTGCCTCTAAAATTTATGATGAGACAAGATGCATTGCACCAAGGCTTGCACTTAAAGCATTGGGAGTTTCGCGGGTTACCGAGGAAATTGTGGGATTAGCTGTAGCAAGAAAATTATCAGAAGATTATTTTAAATCCCTTCCTGACAATGGTGTTGTTGGTTGGATATCGCTTGATGACCACCCTGATTGGTTCCATGGAGTTAATGCTGTCCGTGCCGATTTAATGAGGGTTACCTTTCGACAGGAATTAAGTGGTTTACATGTTGATATCCTTGTTGTGGAGGGCAAGCTTCGACAAAAATATGATTCCCATGGCGAAGATCAGGTGAGAGCAACGCTTGAACTTATCGAATCTGCTTTATCAAATGATTTAGAAAAAGATAATCCAATTGACTCGGAGTTTTGGAGAGAGGAGTTTTTATCGGCATTGGAATCTACCGCACCGGAAGCAAGTACGGCCTATGGAGTTTTACAAAATTTGTCTCATATGGGTCAAAATGATATTCCAACGGAAATAAGAGATTCATTTCGGGCCGGTAAATATAATGTGGGAAAAATTAACGGACTTTTCTCGATATGCTTATACGACTTAAATCGGAATGATATCGAAGTTAAAGAATTGGATGGAGGAAGACTAAAGGTTATTTATTCCTACAGCCAAGATTTAATCCGCATAATAAAGAATGAGCCTCCCCCCCATGAGAATTCTGAGGGGCTTGAACCACCTGAACCATCTGAGACTCC
>Ga0209223_10005939_pt1 | contig 10604 bp, 6 predicted proteins | sample COG_06_FD_184750 | JGI IMG/M metagenome (GOLD analysis project Ga0209223, IMG submission 184750) | Pelagic Microbial community sample from North Sea - COGITO 998_met_06 (SPAdes) (version 2) | ecosystem: Environmental > Aquatic > Marine > Neritic zone/Coastal water | place: Helgoland, sampling...
TTTCCCACCTGTTTCTCCAACTACTCTTGGGTAAGATTTGTAAATATCTATGTTAGCACCAATGGTTTTCCATAAGCTTTTAAATACCCCTGTAGATCCAGTAAAGTGTAAGCCTGCAAATTCTGGGTGATTGAAAACAACTTCGCCAGAGTCAGCACCGCCAACATATACCATGTTGATAACACCGTCAGGAACACCTGCAGCTTTAAATATTTTCATTAAAACATGAGCAGAATAAATTTGAGTAGCAGCCGGTTTCCATACTACAACGTTGCCCATCATAGCAGGAGCAGCACAAAGATTAGCAGCAATTGAGGTAAAGTTGAATGGTGTAATAGCAAATACAAAACCTTCTAAAGGACGGTATTCTAATCTATTCCACATTCCAGGGTTAGACTCTGGTTGGTCTTCATATACTTGTTGCATAAAAGCAACATTAAATCTAAAGAAGTCAATTAATTCGCATGCGGCATCAATTTCTGCTTGCATTGCGTTTTTAGATTGGGCCAGCATAGTTGCAGCATTCAGTTCATCTCTAAAAGGCCCTTCTAGTAAATCAGCGGCTTTTAAAAATATAGAGGCTCTATGTTCCCAAGGCATATTCGCCCATTCTGACTTAGCTGCTAAAGCAGCATCAATTGCTTTAGCAACGTGCTCTTTAGTTCCAAAATTATAACTGCCTAAGTTATGAGTGTGGTCATGTGGAGGAGACATTTTTCTTTTGTCGTTTGTTGTTACCTCTTCACTACCAATATACATAGGAACCTCAATTGGCTCTTGATTGTACATTTCTTTGTATTTGGCTAATAAACTATCTTTTTCTTCCGAACCAGGGGCATATCCTTTTACAGGTTCGTTAGCAGGATATGGTGCAGTATATACTCCGTTTGACATATGTTGAGTTTTAATTTTTAAATTCTTAACGCGAAATTAAAATAACCTAGAAGATAGAGGCTAATAATAGCTGTTAAATATTAACAAATGAAGAATTAAACTTAAAATGGTTAACAAAATCAATTAATTAAAGCTAGAATAGATTGCATTCTAGTATTTTTGCAATCGGAATACTACAACAATACTGATAATGATGGAAATACCTAAAATATACGAAGCAGGAAGAGCAGAACAGAAATGGTACAAATACTGGGTTGATAATGGATATTTTAAATCAACCCCAGATGATAGAGAGCCTTATACTGTTGTTATTCCACCTCCAAATGTAACAGGTGTGTTGCACATGGGACACATGTTGAACAATACTATTCAAGACATATTAGTGAGAAGAGCTCGTATGTTAGGTAAAAATGCTTGCTGGGTTGCAGGAACAGATCATGCTTCTATTGCAACTGAAGCAAAGGTAGTAGCTAAATTAAAATCCGAGGGAATTCAAAAAACAGACTTAAAGAGAGATGAGTTTTTGCAGCATGCTTGGGATTGGACAGAAAAACATGGTGGGATAATTCTAGAACAATTAAAAAAATTAGGAGCTTCTTGCGATTGGGATCGTACCCGATTTACAATGGATAAGGATTATTACGATAGTGTAATAAAAGTATTTTGTAATCTTCATGAAGAAGGGTATATCTACCGTGGTGTTAGAATGGTAAATTGGGATCCTTCAGCTCAAACTGCATTGAGTGATGAAGAAGTAAATTACAAAGAGGTAAACTCAAAGTTGTATTACGTTCGTTATAAAATAGAAGGAACAGATGACGAGTGGTTATCAATCGCTACAACGCGTCCTGAAACAATCTTAGGAGATACTGCAATTTGCATTAATCCAAATGATGAGAGATATTCACATTTAAAAGGAAAAAACGCAGTTGTTCCATTAGTTGGAAGGCAAGTGCCTATTATTTTTGATGAGTACGTTGACCCAGAATTTGGAACGGGTTGTCTGAAAATTACTCCTGCACATGATCCAAATGATTATGAATTAGGAAGTACGTATGATTTAGAGTCAATAGACATCTTAAATGATGATGGGACAATTAATGAGGATGTTGGGTTTTATGCTAACCAAGATAGGTTTGAAGTTCGTAAGCAAATCGCTATTGACCTAGAGAACCAAGGTTATTTGGTTAAAACAGAAGATCATATTAATAAAATAGGATTTTCGGAAAGAACAAATGCCGTAATTGAACCTAAACTGTCTATGCAGTGGTTTTGCGCCATGGAAGACTTAGCTAAACCAGCTTTGGACAATGTAATGAACGATACTATTCAATTTCACCCAGAGAAGTTTAAAAATTCTTATCGCCACTGGATGGAAAACATTAAGGATTGGTGTATTTCTCGTCAATTATGGTGGGGACATCAAATTCCTGCATATTTCTATGGAAGAAAGAAAGATGATTTTGTTGTTGCAGAAACAATTGAAGAGGCTTTGGTTAAAGCAAGAGAGAAAACAGGAAATATTGATTTAAAACAAGGAGACTTGCGTCAAGATGATGATGTGATGGATACTTGGTTTTCTTCTTGGTTATGGCCAATATCAGTATTTAATGGGTTTAAAGAAGGTAATGACAACAAGGACTTAGATTATTATTATCCAACCAATGATTTAGTTACAGCTCCAGAGATTATGTTCTTTTGGGTGGCAAGAATGATTATTTCAGGTTATAAATACAAAGGAGATCTTCCTTTTAAAAATGTTTATTTCACGGGTATTGTTAGGGATAAGTTAGGGCGCAAAATGTCAAAGTCCCTTGGTAATAGTCCAGATCCATTGGATTTAATTGATAAGTATGGTGCTGATGGCGTAAGAGTTGGAATGTTATTGAGTTCTCCTGCAGGAAATGATTTGCCTTTCGATAGCTCCCAATGTGAACAAGGACGTAATTTTTCAAACAAGATATGGAACGCATTTCGTTTGGTTAATAGCTGGGATGTTCAAGATATCAAACAGCCCAATTACGCTGCTAAAGGTATTGAATGGTTTAAAAGTAAGTTCAATAAGACTTTATCTGAAATCAACGATTCTTACGATAAATTTAGAATTTCAGAAGCGTTAATGATTACGTATAAATTAGTTTGGGATGATTTCTGTTCTTGGTATTTAGAAATAGTAAAACCTCCTTATCAGCAACCTATTGATGCGATTACGTATAAAGAAACACTTTCAATATTTGAGTCGTTACTAAAAGTTATGCATCCATTTACTCCATTTATTTCTGAGGAGATTTGGCATTTAATTGGAGATAAAAAAGACGAAGATTGTATTATGGTGGCTGAATGGCCTACATTAGGAGATGTTGACGAAGATTTATTATCCAACTTTATTCTTGCTGAAGAGGTAATTACGAATATTCGAAATATCCGAAAAGAAAAGAACATTGCAAATAAAGTTGCTTTGGACTTAATAGTAATTGACAATGAAAAAGCGAATCGATCATTTGATCCAATAATTTCTAAAATAAGTAATCTTTCTAGTTTGGAATATGTTGATCACAAAGTGGATAATGCCTTTTCTTTTGTCCTGAAATCAAATGAATATTTTGTCCCGTTTAATGAAGATATTGATGTAAAAGCAGAGATTGAAAAAATAGAGCAGGAATTGAAGTATACCAAAGGTTTTTTAATCAGTGTTTCAAAAAAGCTGAGCAATGAACGATTTGTTAGTAATGCTCCAGAAAAGGTTGTAGCTATTGAGAAAAAGAAAATGGCAGATGCAGAAGCAAAGGTTAAAATACTCGAAGAGAAGTTGAATACTTTTGCTTAAACAACTTGATTTTTTAAAAGATGTAATTTGTTTTGTTCATTTAGCCATAGGGTAGCTTCAATTTCGTTTTTGAAAAATTGAACAGGATAGGGAACTTTATTTATTTTAAAGTAAAATTTAGATAGTAACCTTTGTGAAAGTGATTCAATAATTAATCCAATTGCTATTGTGTTGGAATTATCTTCTTGAATGCTAACTTTTCGAGCTTCTGTCGTAATTGATCCATAAAGACCAGGGATTGATAAAATACACCTTTGCTCCCCTTTGTATAATGATTTTATAGCATCAATAAACTCTTGCATTACCTCCTCTGTAATTTCATAGGAGTCTTCTCTAGCAAATCGTTGCTCAATAATTCCGTCACTCCTCAATGAAAATGTACAGAAGTCTAGTTCTATGGATTCTATTATTGTCGCCATTATATTTTACTATATCACCAAATATACAATTAAACAAGCCAAATGCCCTTTTTATATCATTAACAGCATAATATATTATGCAATTATATGTGATTTTTATAAATTTTTAATAATTCATTGCGAACAAAATTCTTTGATGAATGTGTGGATAATGAATTAGCAATGGAATCTGGTAAAAGACCTTTAGTTTGGATAGAAGTCATAGCATTTTCAAGCAGCTCGTCACAGTTTATATCAATAAGCATCCCGTTTTTTTCATTGATGAATTGTTCAGGACCTTTACAACGGGTAGCAATTACAGGTACACCGCTTAAAATAGCTTCAACTGTTACCATTGAGTAGGTTTCAAAATAACTATTTACAATAACACAATCCACTTGCGTATAATATTCCAAAACATCTCCTTGTGAAATCCGTCCAATAAAATTTACAGAATCAGTAATGTTAGCATCCTTTACTAGTTCAGAAAGCATTTTTTTATCTTTTCCATCACCAATTATATCTAATATGCTATTTGGTTGGGTTTTTAGTGTTTCCGAAAACGCACGGATAACTCCAGAAATATTTTTTGTTTGATCGACTAAATCAGCAACTATTAAAAAGGTGAAATTTTTCTTTTCCAATTGTTTTCTAATTCCTTTTGTTTCTATAACATTATCTACAATTGATATTTTATTTTGAATTCCTTTGCTTTTTATCGCTTCTGCTAGATGTTTGCTAACTGCGATTACTTCCTTGCAATTGTTTATCCGTTTAATTCTTTTTTTCTTTTTAAGGTTTGGAATAGCGTCAAATCTTCCATCTAAATATCCAGACCAATGTTCTGAGAGAATTACAGGTATTTTTTTAAAATATTTTTCTGCAATCCATAAATTTCTTCCTGCGATATGACAATGAACCAAATCAGGGTAGAATCCGGAATCTGCAATAGCAGATAAGCCTTTTTGAAGTGCTCCTAGATAAAACTTTATGCGTTTGTAGGCATTTCCTTTTGCACAATATACAACCTGAATCTCTTTGATGCCATTATAGTCATTAATAGAAAGAGAAATGTCAGAAATGTTTTTAGATCCAATTATTGATAAAACTAAATTGTTACAATCTGATGCGGTGGCAATAATTTGTTTCTGAATGAATGTTCCTAGCTGTATATCATCTGGGTTTGGATACCATTGCGGAATATGCAGTATTTTAGGATTGTTCATTTTTGCTAAGATAATAACTTTTGGTTCACGCTGAGCGGAGTTGAAATAAGATAAGTTTTTTCAACGAGGTTTGGATTTGTAAGTTCGTAAATAGTTTAAAAATTAAACAACCTTTTTTTTCCAATTTCCTTTTTTTAAATACCAAAAAGCCATTATGCCTAGTACTGAGAAATAAATAAATTCTGAGCACCAAACTAATTCTAGTCTTAATCGGAGAATGACTGTCATATAATATGTCGTTGTTAGGTATATTAAAATATTAATAAACTCCATAGCCATTGTTACTTTGGTGTTACCAGTTCCAATAACCCCATTAAACAATATTGAAGCCACGCAAAATAAATAGATCGTCATGCTAATAATTTTTAATGTCGAAATTGACAGAGGAACAAGAGATACGTCGTTAGTGTACAACAAAATAACTTGTTCGGGAGCAATCCAAATTAATCCTAATAAAATGGTAGTAAATGCTACACATAAAACAATAATCTTCTTTAATAAGTCACCTATATAGATACTTTTACCAGCACCAATTAGATTGCTCACTAAAGTGTTTGTAGCTACGTTTAAACCCATTAATGGAATTATTAAAACCATGTAAATACTTCTTATAATATGGGATACAGCTAATTCAGATTCTCCCAATTTTTCTAATATCATAAAGAATATGAACCATGAACCTAAAGCTAAAGTATTTTGCATCATTACCGGTGCACTAATTTTGATTATACGGCCAAATAATTCTGTATTTAACCTGCCAAAGCGGAACATGTTGTACTTTACTTTATTCGAATCCCAACGACTATAAATAATGAAAAAGAGTAATGTTGTTATTTCTGCAAATACCGATGCTAAGGCTGCTCCTTTAACTCCCATTTCAGGGAATCCAAGTTCGCCAAATATCAATACATAGTCAAAAAAGACATTTGTAAGGGCCATTAATAGGGTGGAGTACGTTAATATATTTGTTCGTGTTGTACCCACAAAATAAGAAATGAAAACAAAATTGAAAAGGGCAAATAGTATACCAGAGGAACGAAAGTTCATATAGGAAATAGATGCTTTACTAATTGAATCAGAATTGGTGAATGATTCGAATATTGCCGGTGAAATATAATAGAGGAGGAGAAACATGATAATGCCAAGTGGAATCATTAAAAACAACGTATGGTTGAATATTGCTCCAACTTGTGCGTAATTTTTCTCACCGTTTCGTCGACCGATAATAATTTGAGAACCAGTAGACATTCCCATTCCTAACATCACAAAAACGAAGTAAAAAAGGCCAGCGTTACCAGCAGCGCCTAACTCAATTTCCCCCAATCTCCCCAGAAACGCAGTATCTGTTACATTAACAATGTTTTGAGCTACACCACTTAGGACAATTGGTATTGAAATGTTTAAAATATGTTTGTATGATATAGCGCCCGTTTGCATACGCGCAAATATACGTTTATGTAATTAGGGTTTTCAAATAGTAGGCGCTGATAATTTAGTATTGACAACCTTCGTTTGTAGAATTTTAATAAATTCTATATCATTAGCTGGTATGGAGTAAATATATTGTTCTCCAGGTATATGGTATTTATTAAAAGGTAAATTAACTTGAATTCTTTGCGGCTTTCCTTTTAATTTCACATCCACTATCATCCGAACTTCTAAGTCCTCCTTTTCACTTTCTAGAATATAGGATTTAGGGATTTTAGCCATAATTATTTTCACCTTTTCTTCTTGAACAATTCCAACTTCTTTTATTGTAAAGTTTTCTGTAACAATTTCATTTTGAACAAAAAGTACTTTATTTCCCAAAATCATAGGATTGTTGTAAAAATAACTTTCCTCTCCATAAAACATATTGTGCCAAACCTGATCTGCTTTTCTATTTGGTAACCCAGCAGAATTAGTGCTATTTTGGATGCTATCTGAAAGGCTGTAGGTAACAATTAATGAACCTAAGTATGTCATGTGTTGATTTCCATAAGTGTTTTCAAAGCAATCGGGAGTTAGCATATCTTCTTGGTAAAATTGTTGGAAGTCAAATAATTCATAGCCGTATTTTTTTTCGATTAAGTTTGACAGTAGTTCATAGCGTGTATTGTAATTTTCAATATGATCTTTATAAACAGGAATGGTGAAAAAGACAGGTTGAATATTATTGTCCTCTAGTAAATCAATTAAAAGTTGCAAGCTATTCAGCTGTTCATCACTAATGGTTAAGCTATCTCCATCAACTGCTGGTCCATCGGATTCGTATATATTTAAAATAGAATCCTTGATTCCAGAAGTGAACCGAACGTACCTTCCTAAGTATAGCTTGTTATTTACAACTTCTGTTTTTTCTTTGTTTTTTTCTATTTGCTCGGTATTAGTAAATAAGAAGTTATGATTTCTAATACTTGTCGACCATGCAAATGCGTATTCTTCAATATCAAACCATCGAGGTGTTGTAATTACTTTCTCATAAATATTTCGACGCGCATCAAAGTCCTTATATAAAAATGATTTCCCGGAACCTTCTTTATCAGCCATAATCGTGCTGTTAAGAGTGCTAACCTCTATAGCTACTATTTTTGGTTTACAAATAGTTAAGCCTTCTCTAAGGTTATAATAGCACTGACTTAAAGATCCATTGGGTGTTGCCAATACAAATGTATTTAACCCAAGTATCGAACTCATTGTTTTTGGGTTGATGCCACAGTATGTTTTTGAATTACCAAGAATCAATAAATCAATTTCATTTTCATTGGTAAACTTATATATACCATCCCATCTTTTCTCAACGTGATCCTCGTCAAATGAAAAAAGTTTTGATGCATCTAAATAGTAAACGGTGCCAAGAACAACAATCATTATTACTACTATTTTTATAACCATTTTCTTCATTATAAATCAAATTTAAAATTGAAAGTATAAGAACTGATTATCGCTAACGTCTTCACCATACGCTCCCAAATAAATTATCATGAGTATTGCGGTAATATACACTGCAAAACGGATAACAATATTTCTCTCGGAAAGGAATTTATATAGGTCTTTTTTCTCTTGAATATAATCAAGGATATAAATACCAACTAAACAGTAAAATACAAATTTGAACTCTGAAACTGTTAGCCCTAGTTCATATAAGTTATCCCAACCGGCTAAAGATATATTTTGAAATACGTAAATCGCATCATCAAATGTTTGCGCTCTAAAAAAGATTAACGAGCCACCCCAAAGTAACATTACAACAGCACTTTGTACTAAACGTTTAATGAAGTAGGTTTTCGGTTTTTTTGAAGTTTTTCTGCTGTCAATAAACACTTGAGCGATTAAAAAGATACCGTTTAATAGCCCCCATAGGGCAAAATTCCAACTGGCACCGTGCCATAAACCACTCAATAAAAATGTGATTAGCAAGTTGATTAAATGTCTTTTTACTCCTCTTTTATTTCCTCCAAGCGGAATATAAACATAGTCTCTAAACCATGTGGATAAAGAAATATGCCACCTATGCCAAAAGTCAGAGATAGAAGTAGCCAAATAAGGTCTTCTGAAGTTACTTTGTAAGTCAAAACCTAATACTCTTGCAGCACCAATTGCAATGTTTGAATATGCAGAGAAATCTAAGTACAATTGAAACATAAAAAAGAATGAGGCGATGAATAAAGAGGCCCCAGTATGATCAAGCAAATAGTTATGTGATTCATCGTGTTTGTAAACGGTATTGACTAAAATAGCAAGCCTATCAGCAATGACTATCTTGACGAAGAATCCCCAAAGCATGAGTAATAATCCATTTTTTACACGTTCGTATTCAAATACCACCTTATTATAAAATTGAGGGATCAGGTGTTTTGCTCTTTCAATTGGCCCGGCTACTAATTGTGGGAAGAATGATACGTATGTTGCAAAAATACCCACGTGCTTGATAGGTTTAATTTTATCGTAATAGATGTCAATGGTATAACTCAATGTCTGAAACGTATAAAAGGAGATTCCAACGGGTAATAGCAACTTAAGAGTGCTTGGGTCAAATTGTATACTAAATAGATTTAAAGTATCACGGATAGAATCATTGAAGAAGTCCCAGTATTTAAAAGTGAATAATAGCCCTAGATTGACAAATAAACTTAAGAATAGCCAAAGTTGTTTTCTCTTTTTGGAATCTGCATTTTCAATTGCTAATCCAGCACCAAAATCAACTAAGGTGGAGGCTACAATTAGAATAATATATTCCGCCTTCCACGACATGTAAAAGTAGTAGCTCGCAATTAATAATAGTATCCACCGAAATTTTTGCGGAAGCGCATAATAAAGCCCAACAACAATTGGGAAAAACATTAAAAAATGAAATGAATTAAACAACATTTACTGGGGGGTTAAGCATTATAAGTTTAACGAAAATAATAAATTTATTAAATAATAATCCGTTTTTTTTAGTTAAAAAAGCTAATAAAAAACTTAATAATGAGCAGGTTATAAGGATGCATGTTTGTTTTTTAGCTCCATTTTGAACTCACTCAATATAGGTTGCCGAGAATCAAAATCAGTAATCATAACGAATTAAAAAGCAACTTTAATGATATTAATTCTTGATTTACTAGCCAACCAACAGCTCACGTTGAGAAGCAACTTTATTATCAGCAAGGTATTCATCGTAGGTACACACTTTATCGATACATCCATTAGGCGTTAATTCGATAATTCTATTCGCTACAGTTTGTGTAAACTCATGATCATGAGAGGTGAATAGAACAGTTCCTGGAAAATCTTTCAATGAATTGTTAAAAGTTGTAATCGTTTCTAGATCCAAGTGATTGGTTGGTTCATCTAGAATTAATAGATTTCCTTCTTTCAACATCATTCTAGAAAGCATACATCTAACTTTTTCACCTCCAGAAAGTACATTGCATTTTTTGAATGTTTCTTCTCCAGAAAAAAGCATTTTGCCTAAAAACCCTCTAATGTAAACTTCGTCTTTTTCGTCTGAAAACTGGCGTAACCAATCTATTAAGTTATCGTCAGATTCGAAAAATTCATGGTTTTCATTCGGTAAGTAGGCTGTTGTAATTGTTTGTCCAAAATTAAAATCACCGGTATCTGGTTTTTCTGAGCCAGTAAGGGTTTCAAATAAAGATGTAATAGCTAAACCATTGTCAGCAATGAATGCAATTTTATCTCCTTTGGTAACATTAATATCTAGCTTTTGAAATAACTGTTTGCCTTCTAATGATTTACTTAAATTATTAACATGTAAAATTTGATCGCCGGCATCAC
>Ga0209223_10005949_pt1 | contig 10598 bp, 9 predicted proteins | sample COG_06_FD_184750 | JGI IMG/M metagenome (GOLD analysis project Ga0209223, IMG submission 184750) | Pelagic Microbial community sample from North Sea - COGITO 998_met_06 (SPAdes) (version 2) | ecosystem: Environmental > Aquatic > Marine > Neritic zone/Coastal water | place: Helgoland, sampling...
TCCATGAATAAATGGTCGCCCTCCGCACTCCAGAAAGATCAGAAAGTTCATACATCGAGATGCTTCGGTTGTTCATGATTTCAGAAAATAAATGAGCGAACTTTAATCCGAATTCACTTATTGCTTTTTCATCTTTTTTCTTTGGTTTGTTATCCGCTTGGTGAGAATCTCTTAAATCCCAAAGAAGTTTTTTAGTTTTTTCATCCAAGTTCAGTACTTCACTTATTCGGTCCAAAGTTTTTTTGCCGGGCACAGATCTGCCTTTTATCCAAAAATAAGGTGTGGACGGGCTTATTCCTATATTTTGAGCAAGTTCAGGGATTGAAATTTGATTGATCTGGATCAGTCGTGAAAATTCTTCTGCAAAGGTCATAGGAGCAATTAAAACTGATCTATGCAATTAGTCAATGTAAAACAATTTTAGACTTTCAAACGAACTACTTGCTTTTTCAGTCTTTGGGGCTTTTATTGAAAAAATGATTAAAAGAAAAAACGGAATAAGACCGATGGGTTATATTCGTAAATTATTATTAGTTCGCCCTACAGTCGGGCACCAAAATGAAATATGGCATTTAGCCATGTTATTAAGAGAGAGGGGTTATAGCTTCGAAAGCAGCCGTTCCTTGTTATTAAAAAAATGGGCGCGCTATCATAAGGAAGTCATGCCCGCAGTATTAAGAGCGCTAACCCGCGTATATAATAAAGATTGCAGTGATGTTATTCCTCGCAGTCAAATTATTAGTAGTAAAAGTAAAATAGTAAAAAATTATAAAGAAATCAGAAGGATTCTCTCTTCGCGCAACGAAACCGTTCAAAGCTTACAAGATGAAAGCCCAGATTGTTTTCAGGTGCTAAAAACAGAGGATTTACTCAGGTTACTTTACCCCAAAGATTCACTTCTTTGCATGGGGAGTAAATTCAATATGTTCAGAACAAAGCCAATTGAAGAGTTTATCCAGGAATTAAGATTGGGTGGAAATTTCCCCTACCTTGTTCCCAATCCGATGAAATCTCTTCATGGCACAACTCAGGAAGGAAAGAGTTCCTGCCGTTGTCGTGAAAACGCCGGTCATTGGAATTACCAAGTCGTTGAATTCGACGACGAGCCTTCCCATGACAATCAGGCTAAATTCCTTTTTGAGTTAAGAAAACATCTCCCTTTGGTGATGGTCTTGAATTCTGGAGGAAAGTCGCTTCACGCATGGTTCAGGTGTCCTGACGATAATCCTAATAAATTAAGTAAGTTCGTGGATTACGCCCTATTTCTAGGAGCGGATCCCAAAATAACACAACCCGAACAATTGTTTCGGGCTCCAAATCAAATGAGGGACAATGGCAACCGCCAACAGGTCCTATATTTTGATACAACTAAAATTCTAAAATAAACATAATATGTTAAACTTAAAAAAACAAACGATCACCAATCTACATAATGATAATGGTGATCAAAACAATAAATTCAAAATTATAGATTCGAGCAAAATCAAGGAGGCGGATACAATTCCTCCGCCTGAAGTTGTGCATGGATTGCTGCATCAAAAATCAAAAATGATAATCGGAGGGCATTCCAAAAGTTATAAATCATGGTTTGCTACCCAGTTGGGATTATCCATTACCTATGGTAAGGAATTCATAGGCTTTTCCACAAAACCGACCCAGTTTTTTTACCTTAATCTTGAATTGCCCGATTTTGTAATCCAGAAAAGGATTTTTGATATGAGGGCGAATTTAGGGATAATGCCCAATGAAGGCGATGGCAGGTTCAACCTTATCAACGCACGGGGAAAATGGCATGGCCTTGAATCTCTTGAAGTTTTGAGGAAGCAAATTGCAGATAAGTGTGAAGATCCTCCCGTCATTCTAATTGATCCTGTTTACAAAATTCATTGCATGGACGAAAACAGCACTGAGCAAATGGCAGAACTTTTTAAAGAAATTGATCTTCTGATTGATGAAACTCAAGCTTCCGTGATTATGGTTCACCATTTCCGGAAGCCATCTGGAGATAAAAAGGGTGGAGCTTCCTTGCATCAACTTTGTGGCAGCAGTCTCATTTGCAGAGATATGGATACATTTGTTGGCATCAGCAATAAGGATGACATAAATTTTAAAGCTCACATTATATTGCGAGGTCATCCACCGCGACAGGGAGAACTTGAGGTTAAGCGAAGGAACAATTTGTTCTCGATTGAGAATCCTTTTGCGGCTTAGCCAAAATTCCCGAAATAAAAATAAACAACAAAAAAATTAGTTCCTATATCACACCCCCCTTTAGGGGGGGTGTATATGGGGAACCAAAAAGTAAAAATGATAAAAAAGTCACCCGGGAATTTTGCTGACCTTCTTCCCCAGTAAAAAACTCAATTTCTAGTATCAAAATTTCGCTTAGCATCTGTAACCATCTCGATATAAACACGTACCCTGATGATACATTGTGATATATTTAGTATAAACTAAATGATATATCATGATACATAGTCTCTAAAAACTACTCTGAAAAGAGTACTAGAAAAGGTACATCATTTAGTACCCCATTTTCTATTTATCTGTTAATCAGCTACTTAGATGTAAAGACTATTCACTAGCCAAGCGTGATCCTAAGGAGGGCCGTTTTCCCAAAGACATAAAAGTTTTTGGACAATGTAAATAGCTGGTTTTTTAAGGGGCTCAAAATGGGGGTAATTCAGCTGATCTAAAGTTGCCCTACTCTCCCCGCTCGAAATGGATACCGGGAATTTTGCCTACCGCATTTTCGGGAAGAAATTTAACTTCAGTAATTTTGACAAGATTTAAAGGATATTAAATGCAATTTGTGTCGTTAATTAGAATGGATGCTCAGTCAGATTGAGTCTCTAGGATCAAGGCAATACCAGCTCTCTTGCCTGTGTTTAATGAGTAGTTAAGGCTCTGCCCAATAGCCTTACTGCCCACTTCTTTGCAAAGTCTACTTCTATGGCGTGTGTGCTTGTAACAATATCACAACGAGTACCATCTTTCATTACTACCTCAGTTCTACCTCCAATCTTATCAGCGTATTGAGTTTGGTAGTATCGCTCCGATTGTTTAGCAGATAAAAGACTAGAAGCTAAGATAAGGAGAAGTACTTGTAAGCGATACATAAAGTTAACAATAGGTTCTCTCTTATAATCGTCAAGTTTAGTGAAAACAGGCATTAAATTAATTCTATTTGACGATGTAATAGTTTTTAGATTAATGGAATACATGAATCAATCTATTAGTAGATTAAGTTTATTACTTCTATGCTTACTTTTATTAGGAGCTCGCGTATCTGCTTTAGTGGCTGCTGATGATTTTGATTTTGAATTCCATCAAAACACACGTGAATATGAGAGATCTGCTCAAGCGGATTACGATAGAGGTTTTGAAGATGGTAAAAAAGCAGAAATTTTTAATTATACCCAAGCCTCCCCCCTACTAGGTCTTAACCCCTATACTAACAGTTTTAACCACGATTACGAAAGAGGTTTTGCAGATGGCAAAAAAGCGGTCAAAGCAGACCCTTCCAGCAATTTCTCTAGAGGTTTTGAAGATGGTAAAAAAGCGGTCAAAGCAGATCCCTATTCATATCAACTTTATGATTTAAATGCTACTATTCCCGAAATCGTTAATATTTTGTATTCTGATCTTAACTCGACTTACTACAATAAAGGATATGATCTTGGTTACAGCGAAGGAAATCAATCAGTTTACAGCAATCCCGGTGAATATAATTTGTTAACTTTAGAAGAGTTTGATGAGTCAGTTATTGATATCCTCAAAAGTAAAACTATTTCTTCAATGCCATACACAAGTGGGTGGTTTTTTGTACCAGATCGGGGTTGGTTGTTTGCCAATCAATCATCGTTCCCTTGGTTTTATGAACCACAAAATAATAATTTCATGATGTGGGATCAATTGGAAGGAAACGCATCTTTTTACCACCCTAAGGCTCGTATGTGGGTCTCAGTTGATAAGAAAGAATTTATTTTTCCAATTAAGCACATTGTTTTTGGTCGGCAGATCATGGACTTGGAGTCTTTTAATATGTCTCTCGAAGAACATTTACAAGCCTCCGGATTGCCACTTTCTATGATATCGTCAATAATTAATAGCGCTTCTGAAGAAGCGACAAAGAGGAATAGCTACACAATGTATGAACTTTTGTCTCCTCCATTTAAGATAGCCGACTATGTTTATAATCCAGGCACACTACAGGCTACTTCGACCATAAAATCACAATCAGCAAATAGTGTCATAGATGAAACTAGTGGTGGCCTTGCTATTGCCTCATCACAATTGGAAAAAATCGGAAAAGGCAGCCTTGCTATTGCCTCATCAGGAGTTCAAATTGGTAAAAAAGCGGGTGAAAATGAGATTACTACAAATCCGTACAAACACGGCTTAGGAAAACTAAGTGATGTACAAGATTTAATTGATAAAGAATTGGAGATTAAATACGCAAATTCGGTTAAATCCGGTAAAATGAAAGGCTTTTCGGATGCGGTTGAAAGTGTCTTAAAGAATGACTATAGCCTTGTTAATAAAGATTTCCTTTCAGACTTTAATACAACTCAAGAAATAAAGGATTCGCCATACACTAACGGATGGTTCTATCAAACTGAGGTGGGGTGGCGTTGGACTGATAAGACAACATATCCTTACATCTATGATCAGAATACAGGCGGTTGGTTGTATTTCATATCTGATTCTGAAAATGCTTTGTTATTTGAATATGATTCTAAATCATGGAAGAATGTTGAGTAATATTAGCAATTGGCTGCCGAACTATCTGTTTAGAATCCCCCCTCTGACAATACGCCAATACGCAAAAGTAATCGGTTGTAAGCCTGCTAAATTCTTAGATCATCCTCGTGGCTTGACTAAGGAGGTTGATTGATGGTTGGGTTAGGTTGTGAAACTACTCTTTCCAATTTTTGCATTTTTACTTTTCTGTAAGATTTGTATAGCCGAAGAGGATTTTAGAACCTGGACCAGTTCGGACGGACGCACCCTGGAGGCCCGCTTTGTCGAGCAGGTTGGGAGCAATGTAAAGATTAAGAATGAAGCAGGGCGGGAGTTTACCCTGCCCATTACCCGCTTCTCCCAGGCGGATCAGGACTATGCACAAGAAGCCGCCGCACGGGCCTTGTTTCAAATGCCCGAACCCTTTGAGGATCGGGGCAAGGGTGCGATCATTATCGCCTCCGCAACCGGTAAGGTAACGGTGATTCCCGCTCCCCGCTACAGCGGTTCACAGGAGGTAAAACCCGTCGCCCGGGATGTGATTGTTGGAGAACCTTTGCCACATGGTTCGACCATCATTACGGAGGCAAATGCGGAAGCGAATCTATTGCTTACCACCGGATCGCTTGCCAAGGTCGGGCCTAATTCAAAACTCCTGTTGAGTGCTTTTTGGCAAAAGGAGTTTCGGGCATCGGCAAAAAAGGTGACCGACTTGAAGGAAGAAACTAGCCCCAGTCGGGTAGCCTTCAAATTGGAAACGGGTGACCTGGTGGTGGATGTTAAAAAATTAAATCGGGAATCTTCGTTCATGATTGAATCCCCGGTTGGAGTCGCGGGGATTCGTGGTACCCAGTTTGGATTGTCCGTCGATTCTAAGTCTACTGAGTTAGCAGTTCTTGAGGGGAAAGTGGGCTTCAAGGATGCTAATCAACAAACTGAGAATGTGGAAACTGCTCAGAAGGTTGTTGGTGCAGAAGGAGGAGTAAGTGATGTTTCTGCCTTACCTGAAACTAAAAAGATTGAATTAGCCAATGCTGTTGCCGAATCAAAAAAAGTTGCCTCCAAGTATGATCTTACACGGCTTGCAAATACTGTGGAAGGATATGCTACAAAGCCAAATTACATTGTTAAGTCCGCTTTGGATATGGAGCTAATTTGGTGTAAGCCAGGCAGCTTCATTATGGGTGAAGGAGGAAACGCCCATCCAGTAATTTTAACCAAAGGGTTTTATCTAGGTAAACTTGAAGTTACACAGGAGCAGTACGAAAAGGTTATGGGTAATAATCCCAGTAAATTTAAAGGAGAAAACTTACCAGTTGAGGAAATTACATGGGATGATGCGATGGCATTTTGTAAAAAGTTAAGCGAAAAAGAGAAAGGTCGTATTCCAGTAGGTTGGGAGTTTACCCTGCCCACAGAGAGTCAATGGGAGTATGCCTGTCGGGCAGGTACGACCACGAAGTATTCTTGGGGTGATGACATAAATTCAAAGTTAGCAAACTACGCAGATAGTGGACTAAAGAAAACTAGAGCGGTTGGATCGTATCGTCCCAATGCATGGGGCTTTTATGATATGCACGGAAATGTTATTGAGTGGTGTCAGGATTGGCTTGGTCCATACAAGAAACAATTGGCAGTAGATCCTGTTGGTCCAAGTTCAGGTTCAAAAAGAGTTTTTCGGGGTGGCTCTTATGGTAACAGGAGCTCTCACCTTAATCATGCAGCTCGCAATATGTTACCTAGTAATCCCTTTTACTCACGAGGTTTCAGAATAGCATTGAAAAAACAAAAATGAACCTCCGCACCCACCTATCCCGCTCGAATGGATACCGCGAATTGGGCATGTTTGATGAGTCGATACTCATCTTGGAGGATATACCATTACTCACCCTTGACCCTTAGTTTTGAAGATGCTTGGATAAATGAATGCCATCTGATAAGTTTCACAAACTAGCAAAAGAGGAATTAGCTAGTTCACCAAACGAGGAGTTACTCTTAAAATCTATTTCAGATGCTGGTGGAAATGAGAAAAAAGGAAAAGCTCTTTACATCGAAACTCGCTCTAACCAGATGGAAGATGATTTCGAAGATTTGCTCACTCACTCCACTTCATGTGTCATCGAAGATGCTTTTGCGAGTCTAATCGAAGAAGAGGAAGAGGATACTTGTTGAGCTGTCCCTATTGGCGTATTGTCAGTAGGGGCAATGGGGGCGGTTGAATTGTTAAAGTTACTCCCTCTACGAGCGGATGCTCGTCATTACTCAGTATGCAGAAATAGGTTATGACTCCAGCCATGTCTAGATCGATGGCAACCTCGAGAGAGCTTGATCGTTTTAGGAACTGAGGTCGCTCTTTTGGGCGAGGGTCAAGGGTTGGGGGTTGTCAGGGGGGAGTCGTAGGCGGGATTGCCATTCTTTGAAAATCAGCAGGACTGTATTTTCAATAATCCGTTTTAGAAAGATTTTCGATTAGTGTTCCTTGGGGTTTCCTTGGAATCCATCTATCCAGCCAATTTTCCAACCACTTTCGTATAGAAAGGGGCTATCGTATCCGTTTTTATGTAAGCTAGCTAACCTCTCTCTCTGCTCCGAAGTCTTGATCTTTCCGTCTCTTTTGTCAGCTTTGCCGACGATGTAACCGTCTCCGTATCCCTGCTTATAGCTGTAAGAATTCTCTGCCTTACTTCCTCCATTCTCAGAATCGTCGCCGCAAAAAGCGATGAACAAGAAAGCCAAGAAGAGAAACAAGCATCCAATTCCCGCTTTATTCTCAAGATCCTTTTTTTCTTTGGACAATTGCTTGTAGCGAACTTTCTCGTAAATCGACCTAGCTTTATTCTCATCACCTTCGGCTTTTGCCACGCATGATTCCATCAAATCGATAATGAGCCCATCACCTGATAATTCCTTTTCGATTCTTTCGGTGACCTTTTGATCGGGCGGCGGGGCTTTAGCCATGAATCCATCGTCTTTTCCCAAAGCTCTGGCATTGCTTTCACTCTTGCCTGAAGAGCCGCCTTTGTAAAAGTCCCTATCATCGTCATTCGACGTAGACTTCTTGCTTGAGGAAGATCCTTTGTAGGGGTCATCGAGTCTTGCGGTTCGCTTCCTGTTCCTCGTGAAATCCCCGACCGACTTCCATTTCGCCCCTTTTCTCGCTTCGCAGGCTGAGTCCAGTTCGCTGAAATGTCCTTGCGCAACATAGGTCTTAAGCTCTTCCAGCGAATAAGGGCCGTAATTTTGGCCTTCTCGACTAACCCAGAATTTACTGCTTTCGCTCATGTTCAGAACTCCTCACCACACCCAACCATGAGCAGGGCGACAAACAGAGCGAATAGCGTAGCTTTCATCCCCCGATCCAAGCGTCACTTTGGGCGAGGGTCAAGAATTTGTGTATTTGTTCGGTTCAGGAACTAGTTATTATAGATCCCAAGTCTGATTAGTAATTCTGCTTCAACCCCCCCTCTGACAATAGGACAATACGCCAATAGGAATCGGTTGTAATCGATGTATAATCTTAACTTTTAATAGTCCTAGTCAAAGGATATTCAACTTACTATTGCAGTATTATGGAAATAAGCGTTGACAAAAGCTACTCTTAATTTCAGTTGGTTATGTATGAATATACCTTTATTAACTACTATTTTATTATTCTCTTACTGTACGACTTTTGCTCAATTCGGTGGGCTTTTTGATGCACTTAAAGAAGCTGCCGAACCTGCAAAGAAAAAAAGCTCACCAAAGCAAAGTGGCCTTCTAAATATTCCTAATCAAACTACTAAAGAGGATGTGTTGAAAAATGATATAGACCATATTTACACATGGATTTTTCTTGAAACACATCGAGATCCTTTTGGTAATGAAACACTCCACCCCTACACTTTTAAGGGTAAATTCATAGGTATATGGACTGACTATTCAGGTAATTCATTAGGTGTTCAATTTAAAGATACTACATTTGTTGACAAACCCCGATACAATGCTTGGCGTCCAGATGGCAAAGGTGGTCACATAGCATGTCTAAAAAATGGGGAGAAATTAAAATGGGAACAGTTGTCCGCTGACAATCAAGATCTTATAGAATGGTGTAAGGAAAAACGCGAAAAACATGAAAATGATATAAAAATAGCCGCTGAAAAACTAGCTCAAAAACAAAAAGCTGAGGCTAAAAGAAAAGAAATTGAAGCGGCACAGCAGCGTGAATTGACTCTCAGTAAACTTGAAAAAGATTTTCCACGAGTAAAAGAATTGGGAGATAGTATGAAAGGTAAGACTTTCGTTTTTAAAAGTATTTACCTTGGTATGCCAGTTTGGGATGCTAAGTCCGCATTACTTGCAACCGGAGTTGGGGATGTTCAAGAAAATGATAAGAATCAAACTTTTATCAAAGGCAAAATCGTCGTTGAGGATAGAACGGTTAGTCATGATGTGATAAGTTCTCTTAAATCAACAAAACCTTCACCGCCATTTGGTGCTAGCAATCAAGAAAAGTTAAGAATTCAAACTCGTTATACTACATCAAAGATTATAGCATGTAACGGAGTTTCAAAAGGTGGTCTTTTTTCCGGCGATTGTCCGCCATCTGATGGGAAAATTGATGTGATTGAAATTTATGAAGACGGTTTGAAAGCTCTCTTTAAGTTCGACGATGATATTGATTTATCTACATTAGTAAAAATAATTTCCGAGGTTTATGACATAGATTTTATCACATATTCGAATATTATTATGACTGCTCATATTCACATTGATTATGATAAGGGCTTTGTTCTCAGATTAATGTCCAATGGTGGGCAGTTAAGTTTTAAGCTTCTTAAAATTCCATCTGTTTCTGAAATCAAAATGGCCAAGCAAGCGGCAGAGGAAGCTACCAAGAAAAAAATAGAAAGTGCCCGATCTGCATTCGACTAAATTTGCTTTTTGCAGTTGTATTACCTATCCCGCTCGAACTGATTCCGCGAGTGTTTAAACTCAATGGTTCATTCAAGGCAGACTTTCTTGATGATCCTGCGTTTGATTCGGTTTGGGATAGTTTTTGAGTGGGAGATTACTTTCTGTTACATTAAATGCTTGGGTATCCTAGGAGCTAGAGATGCAGTTATGAGTAACAGAAACATAGAGAAGTTAGCTGAAGCTCAGGAAGTGGTGGAGTTACCTTTTAGAGTGAGGGAATAAAATAGAATTTTAAAATCATTGACTAAAACTATCCGTTAGCTAAGAAGGACGGATGATATATTTAAACATAACGGTGACATGCATTTTATTAATTGCTTTTTCCTCTTGTGGGACTTCGGTAGGTACTAAACAAAAAGAAGAAGATTTAGAAAAGGTAAGTGTTGGGATGAGCATTAAGGAAGTTGAGAATTTATTAGGAAAACCCGAGTCAATAAGCAGAGACGCTAGCGGAAACATAAACTATTTGTATCTTTACTCTAAAATTCGCATTTCTGCTAGAAGCTATATACCAATAGTAAATTTGTTCGGAACTAATGCAAAAATGGAGTCCCAAAACTTTTCTGTTTATTTTGATCGTTCAGGAAGGGTTAAGAACTTTGGACTTGTTGGTAGTTCTCAAGACCCAAATAATCGATTCAGAGATACTTCCAATTCATATACAAGACCTAGTGATCAATCTTACAAGAATGCCGACTCATATACAAAATCTAGTAAGACCCCCACACTCTCTAAACAACAGGCTAAAAGAGAACTACTCAATAAGTACCTATCCAAAGAAATTACGAGGCCAGAATATGTTCAATTGTTGCGAGAAATAGACTTAAATTTTGATTAAAACAATCAAATCCTGCTCATTTCTTCACCACTCCGGCCTAGCCCCCTCACCATCATAGTCCTTC
>Ga0209223_10005952_pt1 | contig 10593 bp, 10 predicted proteins | sample COG_06_FD_184750 | JGI IMG/M metagenome (GOLD analysis project Ga0209223, IMG submission 184750) | Pelagic Microbial community sample from North Sea - COGITO 998_met_06 (SPAdes) (version 2) | ecosystem: Environmental > Aquatic > Marine > Neritic zone/Coastal water | place: Helgoland, sampling...
TAATCGAGCAACCCCACCATCAGGAAAAATATTAAATTTAATATGTGTAAAGATTCTTTTACTATTTGTAGTAAAAAAGTGATGGCTATCTGCCTGTGTTTTTTTTTTAGAAAGTAATGGTTCCCATTTTAATTGATTTATCTTATTTGAACTAGAGTTTGTTCCTTCAATAGAAATCATTGCTGGCTGGTTTCCATTAAAGTGTGAGGTATCAACATCAATCTTTTTAATAGAACCAGGTTTTCCTAATCTTAAAATTATGTAATCATGCCCTTTAGTTCTTTTTCTTCTAGACTCCCAACCGTCCATCCATTTACCATTTTTATCAAATAACCCCTCTTTAAAAACTGCTGGCAAGGGTTCAATAATTCTATTAGCTGAAGCAAAAAAGTCATCAGTTTTAAATATAACTTTGGTGCCTAGTCTAGGTTGAGCTAAATCAATAAGACCATTTGTAAAAATAATTTTTTTTGACATTATTCAGAATAGTTTTTAATCCAATGTTTGGCTATATCAATTCTCTTACATATCCACACATCTTCATGTTTAAGAATATAATCTAGAAATTTCTTTAGAGATTGAATTCTACCAGGTTTTCCAATCAATCTACAGTGCAATCCTACTGACATCATCTTAGGGTTTGTTTTTCCTTCCTCGTATAAAACATCAAAACTATCTTTTAGATAAGAAAAAAAATGATCACCTGTATTAAACCCTTGATTTGTTGCAAATCTCATATCGTTGTTATCCAATGTATAAGGAATAATTAATTGTTTTTTTTTATTTCTAGTTTCCCAATATGGTAAATCATCGCTATACGAGTCACTGTCATATAAAAAACCGCCATCTTCAATAACCAGGTCTCTAGTGTTGGGGCTACACCTACCCGTATACCAACCACCAGGTCTGTTTCCAAAAATTTTAGTATGAGACTGAATAGCAAGTTTCATATGTTTTTTTTCTTCTATTTTTTTAATATTTTGGTAATCAATCCATCTCCATCCATGAGATGCAACCTCATAATCAGCTTCTATTAAAGCTTTACAAACTTCAGGATTTTTCTCTAAAGCCATACCGACTCCAAAAACTGTTATAGGAATCTTCTTTTCTTGAAATAGTTTATGTAATCTCCAAAATCCTGCTCTTGAACCATATTCATAAAGTGACTCCATATTTATATGTCTACCTTTTACATACTGAGCACCAATAATTTCTGATAAGAAAACTTCTGACTTATTGTCACCATTTAAAACACAATTTTCAGCTCCTTCCTCATAATTTAAAACTATTTGAACAGCGATACGTGCATTATTTGGCCATTGAATTTTTTTACCTTTGGAACCATACCCAATCATATCTCTTGGATCATTTTTAGACATAAGAAAATTATAATTTACTTTGTATTATTTAACAATTTATTAATTTGTAACAGAATTTGTTTTGATGCCATGAAGCAAGTTTAAACATTTTTTAAGTTCATCCAAAACAATGAACTCATCAATTTTATGAGCTTGATCAATTGATCCTGGACCACAGACCACTGTACTAATCCCTATTTCTTGAAATAAACCTGCTTCAGTTCCAAATGAAACAACTTGTCTAGAATTATCACCTGTCAAACTTGAAATTAATTCACAAGCATCTGATTTATCTTCTCTATCAAATCCAACTATTTCACCAATAATATCTTTTTCAATTGAGGCATTAGTAAAAATATTTTTCATTTCAGGTAATAACACCTCATTTGCATACTTGTCGATTTCATGATTTAAAAATATACCATCTTCTTTAACAACTGGTCGAGTTTCCCAATTAACATGACATTTGTCAGCTATTACATTGTGAGCAATACCACCGAACACACCGCCAATAGAAAGGGTAGAGTGAGGTGGATCAAAAATAGAGTCTTTAGGTGCTCTACTTTTAAGTTTTTTTCTAAGCTCAATTAATTTATTTACATATCTTGATGCATATTCAACAGCACTTACACCTTTATGAGGTGCTGAACTATGTCCAGCTAAACCTTTAAAATAAGTCGTGTATTCATAGCATCCCTTATGAGCATCAATAATTTTCATATTAGTTGGCTCACCAATAATACAAATACCGTCTTTAATATTTCTTTTTTTTAATTCCTTTATTAGTATAGGTGCACCCTGGCATGCTGTTTCCTCATCAAATGTAAAAGAGAAATGAATGTCTCTATCTAAATTTGATTTAGAATAAATAGGCGCATAAGCTAAAGCACATGCAATAAAACCTTTCATATCACACGAACCTCTCCCATATAATTTGTCACCTTTAATAGTTGCAGTGAAAGGGTCGAAACTCCAACCTTTTGAAACAGGAACAACATCAGTGTGACCTGATAAAATAATTGGCTTCTTATTATTTGAATTTTTAGATTTTAGTGTAGCAAATAAATTTACTCTTTTTTTTTCATCATCATAAGTTCTAAAAGAAGTGGCACCTAACTTTTTTAAGATATCATCACAATAATCAATTAATGAACTGTTATCTTCTCCTGAAATTGTTTTAAAAGCTATTAAGTCTGTTAAAATTTGAACTGAATTATTATACAATAGCTCTGAATTATTTTCTGTACTCATATTTATCAACCATTATATATTAAATATATGAAAGAACAAATCACCTTTGATATATTTGATAAAGTAGACATTCGAGTTGGAACAGTAATCTCTGTAAAGAAAAATGAGAAAGCCAGGAAACCATCTTTAGTGGTTGAAGTTGATTTTGGTAAAGAGATTGGGATTAAACAATCATCTGCTCAAATTACCCATTATTATAATGAAGATAATTTAAAAGGAAAACAAGTAATTGGAGTATGTAATTTTCCCGAAAAAAATATTGCAGGAGTGGTATCCCAAGTGCTTATATTAGGATCAATAGATAAAGATGGAAAAGTTATACTTGTTCATCCATCTCAAAAATCTGAAAACGGTCTTCCAATAGCTTAACTTTTATGCATCCAGAATTATTATTATTAATTGGAATTTCTTTATCATTAGGATTTACACCAGGCCCGAACAATGCTGTAGCTTCTTATTCCGGTTTTAATTTTGGAATAAAAAAAACAATACCATTAATAATGGGTACTTGGTTAGGATATACAGCTTTTGTCATTTTGACTATCTTTGCTTTGATATCAACATTTTTAAAGTATCCAGTTATCCAAGAAATAATTAGAATTTTAGGAACTTTTTTTTTATTATATTTAGCATATAAAATTTCATTTTCATCATCAGCTAAAGAAGATAAAAAAAATAACCCTGTCACATTTGTAGACACCTTTATATTCCAATTTTTAAATCCAAAAGGAGTGATGGCAGGAATAACTTTAGTTTCAAAATTTGTGATAGAAGATGATTATATAAATAGCTCTTTAACAGTTATAGTGGTTTGTTCTCTTACTGCTTTGACAAGTATTACTTCCTGGGCTTTTTTTGGCAAGTTTTTAAGGAAATTTGCTACAAATAATAATTTTATTAAACGATTTAATTATGCTATGTCATTGCTACTTATCATCTGTATAATAGGGTTCTACATCTAAAACTAAATGAAACCAGGAAATAAAAATTCATATAACTCTTTAAAGTCTATCAACATTAATGATAGTGAATACAAATACTTCTCTTTATCAGAAGCTGAAAAAAATGGTTTAACTGGAATTTCAAAACTTCCAAAATCACTAAAAGTTTTATTAGAGAATTTATTAAGATATGAAGATGATTTATCTGTAACTAAAAATCAAATAGAAGCAGTTAAAGAATGGTTAAAGACAAAAAAATCTTTAACAGAAATAGCTTACAGGCCTGCTAGAGTTTTATTACAAGATTATACGGGAATACCAGCGGTTGCTGATCTTGCGGCTATGAGAGAGGCTGTTAAAGAAAAAAATAAAGATCCAAATACCATTAATCCACTTTCTGCTGTTGACTTGGTCATTGATCACTCTGTACAAGTTGATAAGTCGGCAAATGCTGACTCGTTTGAAAAAAATGTAGATATTGAATTTAAAAGAAATGGTGAAAGATATTCTTTTTTAAAATGGGGACAACAAGCATTTAATAATTTTAGAATAGTACCACCTGGAACAGGAATTTGTCATCAAGTGAATTTAGAATATTTATCAAAAGTAGTTTGGTCAGAAAAATTTAAAGACGAAGACTATCTGTTTCCTGACACTTTAGTTGGTACGGACAGTCATACAACTATGGTTAATGGCTTGTCAGTTCTTGGCTGGGGTGTTGGAGGAATTGAAGCTGAAGCAGGAATGTTGGGCCAACCAATTTCGATGTTGATTCCTGAAGTAATAGGATTTGAAGTAACTAATAAAATGCCAGAAGGCACCACAGCTACAGACTTAGTATTAACGGTAGTAAAAATGCTAAGAGACAAGAGTGTTGTGGGAAAATTTGTTGAATTTTATGGAGAAGGTTTAAAAAGTTTAACACTTGCTGATAGAGCGACAATTGCAAACATGGCTCCAGAATATGGTGCAACTTGTGGCTTCTTTCCAATCGATGAAGAAACGTTGAAGTACTTAAGGTTTTCAGGAAGAGATGAAAAAACAGTTAACATTGTTGAAAAGTATGCAAAAGAACAGGGTTTATGGGCAAGTGATGGAATTGAATTTACTGATACATTAACACTAGATATGTCTACGATTGTACCAACAATTTCTGGACCAAAAAGACCTCAAGATAAAGTCTTACTAACAGATGCCTCTACTGATTTTAAAAAAGTATTTGAAAAAGAAACTAAAAAAAAAGAAAAAAGTATTTCAATAGTTTCAGGCACAGACTATGAAATTAAAGACGGATCAATATTAATAGCAGCAATCACTTCATGCACCAATACATCAAACCCAAATGTTTTAATTGGAGCTGGGTTGTTAGCAAAAAAAGCAGTAGAGCTTGGCTTACAGACTAAACCATGGGTAAAAACCTCATTAGCTCCAGGGTCTCAAGTAGTAACTGATTATTTAGCAAAAGCTGGATTGAATGTATTTTTAGATAAATTAGGTTTTAATTTGGTGGGTTATGGCTGCACAACATGTATTGGAAACTCAGGACCTTTACCTGAAGAAATAGTGAAAGCTATTGAAAAAGAAAATATTTATGCCGTATCAGTGCTATCTGGTAATAGAAACTTTGAAGGAAGAATATCTCCTCATATTAAGGCAAATTACTTAGCATCACCTCCGCTTGTTGTGGCTTATGCTTTAGCAGGTCATATGGAATTTGATTTATACAATGAGCCACTAGGGAAAAGTAAAGAAGGTAAGGATATTTTCTTAAAAGATATTTGGCCATCAAATAAAGAGATTGAAGATACTTTAAGACAAGCTCTGAATGCAGAAATGTTTATTAAAAGATATTCAAACATTTCAGATGGTCCTAAACAGTGGCAAGAAATAAAAACTGAAAATACAAGTATCTATAATTGGGACTCAGGTTCAACTTATGTAAAGAAGCCACCTTTTTTTGAAGATTTATCTGATAAACCCGAAGGCTTTAAATCCATTAAAGATGCAAGACCACTTTTAATTTTAGGGGACATGGTTACAACAGACCATATTTCACCAGCTGGAAATATTCAAAAAGAAAGTCCTACTGGAGAATATTTTATGGAACATCAAATACTTCCAAAAGATTATAACTCTTATGGGTCTAGAAGAGGAAACCACGAAGTAATGATGAGAGGAACATTTGCAAATATTAGAATAAAAAATGAAATGGCTCCAGGAACAGAAGGTGGTTTTACAAAATTATATCCAGAAGAAAAAGTAATGCCAGTTTATAATGCTGTAGAAGAGTATAAAAAAAGAGGAACTGATTTAGTGGTAATAGGTGGAAAAGAATATGGTACAGGATCATCTAGAGATTGGGCTGCAAAAGGAACAAAATTATTAGGAGTGAAATTAGTAATTGCAGAAAGCTTTGAAAGAATTCACAGATCAAATTTAATTGGTATGGGTGTATTACCACTTCAATTTACAGAGGGAAATAATAGAAACAATCTAAATTTAATTGGATCAGAGCTAATTACAGTAGTTGATATTCAAGAAGGTGTTAAACCTTCTGATCATGTGCAAGTGGAGATTAAATATGCATCGGGTGATATTAAAAAGATCAAAACACTATGCAGGATTGATACAAAAAATGAATTAGAATATTATAAAAATGGTGGTATCCTTCAGTATGTATTAAGGAATATGATTTAGATATGGATGAAGAAATTACAATTATTGATTCAAATACAAGAAATGAAAAAGTTAAAAATTTTTTTATTAATAATAAAAAAAACTTAATATTAGGTACTTCTATTTTAATTATTATTATAGTTGGATATTTTACATTTGAAGAGTTAAAAAAAAGAAATAAAATTGAATTAGCTAATCAATTTAACTTATCAGTAATAAATTTTGATATTAAGGATAAACAAAAAACAATTACTGAATTAACCAATTTAGTGAAAAAAAATGATGCTACTTACTCACCTTTAGCTTTATATTTTTTAATAGATAATAATTTAGTAGATAATACAACTGATATTAATGCCCTATTTAATGAATTAATAAATGAAACAAATCTAGACAAAGAAACTAGAAATCTCATTATATATAAAAAAGCTTTGTTTAGTTCAGATATTGTATCTGAAAATGACTTATTACAAATCTTAAATCCAATAATAAATTCTGAAAGTATATGGAGGTCTCATGCACTTTATTTAATAGCAGAATATTTTTATTCAAAAGATCAAAAACAAAAAGCTGTAGAATTTTTTAATCAGATTTTATTATTACCAAATGCTAATGATGGTATTAAACGGGAATCTCAAAAAAGACTAAACAGAGATTTGGGTGAATAATTTTCTTAAGATATTATTAGCCTGCATTTTTATAACCAATTGTTCTTTACATAAAAGTTCTAAATTCTGGACACTGCAGGATATAGAAGTAGAAAAAAAAAGAAAAGTAATTGAACTAACTAAATCTGAAAAAAGTCTTAGTAGTGAATTTAATAAAAATTTGAAAATCAGTCTTTACTCAAAAGCAATAAATAAAAGTTTTTTAAATAATTATGATAATAATAATGGAAGAATTAGTTTTAGTGGAGATTTGAAAAAAATTTCAAAATATAAATATTCTAAAATAAAAAATTTTTATCAATATGACCCTCAAGTATCGTTTTATAATAACGATATCATTTTTTTTGATAATAAAGGCTCTATCTTAAGATTTAATAATGATACTGATCTGATTTGGAAAAGTAATAATTATACTAAGTCTGAAAAAAAACAAAACCCAATATTATTTTTTTCAAATAATAAAAAAACTTTAATTGTTGCAGATAATATTTCTAAATTTTATGCTTTAGATATTGATACTGGAAAAATACTGTGGTCTAGAAATAATGTTGCACCATTTAATTCTCAGGTAAAGATATATAAAGATAAATTTTTCGTTATTGACTTTGAAAATACACTTAGGGCCTATTCAGTCAAAGCTGGTAAAGAAATCTGGAATATCAAGACACAAAGTCCATTTATAAGATCTCAAAAAAAACTTTCTCTAGTAATAATAGATAATAAAATCTATTTTAATAACTCCTCAGGAGATATAAGTGCAGTAGATATTTTATCAGGGGAACTGTTGTGGCAGATGCCCACACAGAGCAGTCTTACTTCTGGACAAAATTTTTCTCTTAAAACATCTGATATTATAGGTGATAAAAAATCACTATATTTTTCAAATAACAAAAATAAATTTTTTTCATTAGATATCCAAACAGGTCTTTTAAATTGGCAACAAAAAATAAATTCCAACTTAAGACCAACACTAATTGATAACTACATCTTTACAGTTACATTGGATGGTTATTTAGTTATTATTGAAAAAGCTTCTGGAAATATAATTCGTATTACAAATCTATTTGAAAAATTTGATAAAAAATCAGGAAGGTCAATTATTAAAGATAAAAGAATGAATCCATTATACATATTCGACAAAAAAATCAGAAAAACAGGTGCTCAAAAACCAAAATTTAAACCCACAGGATTTATTGTGGGCACAAATGATATTTATTTATCTACTGATCACGGTCGTTTATTTATAATAGATATAACCACAGGCTTAACTAGATCAATATTAAAAATAGATAAAGATAAGATTAATAGACCATTAGTATTGAATAAAAATTTGTTCATTATAACTGACAATTCGATTATAAAATTAAATTAAGATGTTTCTTAAACTACTTGATAAGTTAGGAAGAAAAAAAATAGTTTTAGATAGAGGTCCATCGCATCCAGAATTTTATAAAGCAAAACCATGGATGAATAGGTACTATCTAATATTTAGAAATAGGCCGAAATGGTTTCCATTTAATATTTTAATACATGAAATGTTAGCAGATGATCATGGAGACGGTGTTCATACACATCTTTGTCCTTATATAACAATTATTATACGAGGAGGTTACTGGGAAACACTTAAAACTGGAAAGTTTTGGAGACCAGTTGGTTATATTGGTTTCCGTTCTGCAAATAATCTACATAGAGTCGATTTAGAACCAGGAACAAGACCTATGACAATATTTATACCAGGACCTTTTGGGCTTAGAAAAGGATCACGATCCAAATATGGAATAGATTTAAAATAAAAAAATGAACTTAAAGAAATTATTTTTAGAATATTGCGAGGAGAAAAAATTTGAAATCAATCAAAGCCAAATAGAAATAATCAAATATCTACAAGATTATTACAAGCAAAATTTTAAAAAATCTTTTTTTAATAAACTATTTAATAAAAAAGTAGACAAACTTGGTTTTTATCTATCTGGAGATGTAGGGGTTGGAAAAACAATGATTTTGAATTTTGTTTTTGATCAATTAAAAGAAAAAAAGTTAAGATTTCATTTTAACGAATTTATGATTAATTTTCACAATTTTGTTTTTGAAAACAAAGGTAGTGAAAAAAAAAATGGAATTGAATATTTTGTTAGAGATTTAAAAGCAAAAACAGAATTAATCTATTTTGATGAATTTCAAGTCACAAATATAGTTGATGCGATGATTTTGGGAAAATTATTTAAAAGAATATTTGAAGAAAATATAAAGGTTTTTTTTTCCTCAAACATAAGTATTAACAATCTGTATAAAGATGGACTACAAAGAGATCAATTCATTCCTTTTATAATTATTTTAAAAAAATATTGCTATGAAAAAGATCTACTTATCAAAGAAGATTATCGAACTAATAAAAATATAAGTCTAGAAAGATTTCTCTCACCTGTAAATGAATCAACAAATTTTATTTTTAATAAATTTTTTAGAAAAATTACAAAAAACAAGATAAGAAATCCTAAAGAAATTGAAATTAAAGGTCGCAAAACAACTATAAAAAACTTCTATGAAGGTGTTGCAAAATTTGATTTTGAAGAACTCTGCAATAGAAATATTGGCTCAGAAGATTATATAAAAATTGCAAATAATTGTAGCTTCATCTTTATTGATAATTTACCTATTTTTAATGAAGATAAATCAAATCAACAACAAAGATTCATTACCTTAATTGATATTTTATATGAAAAAAAAATACCCTTAACAATTAGATCAGAAGCTGATTTAAAACTATTAAAATCTTCAAAAAGTTTGACAGATACATTTAAAAGAACAACTAGCCGTTTATATGAGTTGACATCTATAAATTATGATTATCTATAAGGATCGTAAGCCCATTGCAATATAGCTTGACGCTGTCTTCTCCTGCATCCCAGATCACCTTTTTCACAATTTTTTTCAATTGCCAAAACATGTCTTCGAAAATTTTTCCACCTTTTAATTTGAATTCTATCCATATGAGTAATTCTTCTTCCATTACAAAATCTACAATACCACTGAAACCAACCCAAAGGATCTTCTTTAAAAATCCATCCTTTTTCTATCCAGTGTTCTCTTGATAATCCAGAGACAACTTTAAATCTATTCAAATTTACATCAAAAGTTTTATTTATCTTTGCATTTTTAAACCATGATTTAGGATATTCTTTAAGGTTTAATCCAAAGTAAGCACCACCAAAAACCCCTAATTCCATCATTCTTTTGGGAGTTAACTCAGGTTTAAAGATTTTATAAAAATCTAAATCATCATCTTTTGTTTTCAGAATTTTTTTCATTTTTGTAGTTGTATTATTGATTTATGAGTTTTTGATACATTTTTTTATCCGTATCTCCTTCACACCCAATTACCAATATATTAGACTCTGAGTTTAATTTTAATTTTTCTTTAATCTTATCATCAACACAAGAAGCTATTAAACTAATAACTCCTGGAGCCGAATTTTCTCCTGCTATTATTTTTTCCTCACTGAAGCTAGAATTACCAAGTAGTTTCATAGTTTTTGCAATATCATCATCAGGTAAACTAATACAAAACTTAATAGAATTCTTTAGTATTTCCCACGGAACCAAAGATACTTCACCACAAGACATTCCACCCATTAAACTTTCTCTTTTAATTTCAATTTTTTCAATTTTTCCTGCTTTGATGCTTTCCATTACACAAGC
>Ga0209223_10005956_pt1 | contig 10591 bp, 20 predicted proteins | sample COG_06_FD_184750 | JGI IMG/M metagenome (GOLD analysis project Ga0209223, IMG submission 184750) | Pelagic Microbial community sample from North Sea - COGITO 998_met_06 (SPAdes) (version 2) | ecosystem: Environmental > Aquatic > Marine > Neritic zone/Coastal water | place: Helgoland, sampling...
GTGATAGAGGCTGGTCCTTGCGTTATAACGCAAGTAAAAGATGAGGGTACAGACGGATACAAAGCAATTCAGTTAGCGTATGGTGAGCGTAAGGAGAAGAATACTCCTAAAGCTTTAAAAGGTCATTTTGCAAAGGCCAATACCACACCTAAGAAAGAAGTTGTTGAGTTCCGAAACTTCCGCGAAGAATTTGAAGGTCAAGTTGGATTAGGAAATGAAATCAAAGTTGGAGAAGTTTTCCAAGAAGGTGATTTTGTTGATGCAGTTGGTACTTCAAAGGGTAAAGGTTTTCAAGGTGTTGTTAAGCGTCACAATTTTGCAGGTGTCGGACAAGCAACACATGGTCAACATAATAGATTAAGAGCACCTGGATCTGTAGGTGGAGCATCATATCCTGCGAGAGTATTCAAGGGAATGAGAATGGCTGGAAGAATGGGGGGTGACAGGGTAACTGTCTTGAACCTTAAGGTCATGAAAGTTGTAGCGGAAAAGAACTTGATAGTAATCAGTGGTTCTATACCGGGAGCAAAAAATTCTACCATAATTCTAGAGAAATAAGGAGATGAAGGTTGCAGTAATTAAAAATAGTGGTGAGGATACAGGAAGGAAAGTTAACCTTTCGAAAGACGTATTTGGCGTAGAGCCAAATGACCACGCGATCTACTTAGACGTAAAGCAATTCTTGGCAGCACAAAGACAAGGAACGCACAAGTCTAAAGAAAGAGCCGACATCGCTGGTTCTACTAGAAAGATAAAGAAGCAAAAAGGAACGGGTACAGCCAGAGCAGGTAGTATCAAGTCTCCAATTTTCAGAGGTGGTGGTAGAGTTTTTGGTCCAAGACCAAGAGACTACGACTTCAAACTGAATAAGAAACTTAAAGTAGTAGCTAGAAAGTCTGCTTTGTCTTATAAGGCAAAAGATAAGAGCGTTGTTGTTTTAGAAGACATTGTTTTCGAAACACCACGTACTAAAGATTTTATAGGTATGCTAAATAGTCTTTCATTGAGCGATAAGAAAACATTGCTAGTGTTGGGTAAGGATGACAAGAATGTTTTCTTGTCTAGCAGAAATGTACCGAATACAAAAGTGGTGACAGCTAATTCATTAAACACATATGATGTGTTGAATGCTGAAAGCTTATTGTTGAGTGAAAGCTCAGTTGAAATTATTGAAAACTTATTGAAGTAATCAGAAAATGAGTATTCTAAAAAAACCATTGGTTACAGAAAAAGTATCAGCCTTAAACGAAAAAGGTAAATACGGATTTGTTGTTGATAACACAGCAAATAAAGTAGAGATCAAAAAGGCTGTAGAGGATATGTACGGTGTGACTGTCGAAGATGTGAACACTATGAGATATGCAGGAAAGGCAAAATCGCGATACACTCAAGGAAGAGTGATTAAGGGAAAGTCTGAATCATTCAAGAAGGCAATTGTTACAGTTGCTGACGGTGATATTATTGATTTTTACAGCGGCATTTAATAAGAGAAAATGGGCGTTAAAAAACTAAAACCTATGACCCCCGGAACCAGGCACAGAGTTGCACCTGATTTCGCGGACGTAACAGTAAAGAAGAGTAATCCAGAGAAATCTCTGACGGTACCTTCTCCACGTTCAGGCGGTCGAAACAATACTGGTAAAATGACCATGCGCTATTTAGGTGGTGGGCATAAGAGAAAAATCAGAATTGTTGATTTCAAAAGGAACAAAGAAAATGTTCCTGCTACAGTGAAATCGATTGAGTATGATCCAACCAGAACAGCAAGAATAGCTTTGTTATTCTATGCTGATGGTGAGAAAAGGTACATCATTGCTCCTAGCGGACTTGAAGTTGGTCAGACCGTTGTGTCTGGTGAGAATGCTGCTCCAGAAGTTGGAAATGCATTGCCACTTGCTAATATTCCTTTAGGTACTATCATCCACAATGTTGAGCTGAAGCCTGGTAAGGGTGGTGCTATGGCAAGAGGTGCTGGTACTTATGTGCAATTAGTTGCTAGGGATGGTAAGTATGCTACTGTAAAACTTCCTTCGGGAGAAATGAGAAGCGTATTAACGGTTTGTATGGCGACAGTTGGATCTGTAGGTAATTCTGAACACATGAACGTAGTACTGGGTAAAGCTGGTAGAAACCGTTGGTTGGGAAAAAGGCCTAGAGTAAGAGGTGTTGTAATGAACCCTGTCGATCACCCAATGGGTGGTGGTGAAGGTAAGTCATCTGGAGGTCATCCAAGATCTAGAAATGGTATTCATGCCAAAGGACAGAAGACAAGAACACCTAAGAAATATTCGAATAATTTGATCATTGGTAAAAAGAAGAAGTAATGTCGCGATCACTAAAAAAAGGACCATACATAGATTTCAGGCTTGAAAACAAGGTTGATGCATTGAATGCTTCGGGAAAGAAATCGGTCATTAAAACTTGGTCTAGAAGATCAATGATTTCACCTGACTTTGTAGGACATACATTCGCAGTGCATAATGGAAATAAGTTTATTCCAGTTTTTGTAACAGAAAACATGGTTGGACATAAAATGGGAGAATTTTCTCCAACTAGGAATTTCCGTGGACACATCGCGAAAAAAGATAGAAGAAGATAATCATGGAGGCAGTAGCAAAATTAAATAATGTGCCAACCGCTCCTCGCAAGATGAGGATGGTAGCTGATATGATCAGGGGTGAGCGTGTTAATAAAGCTTTGAATATTTTGAAATTCGAAGCGAAAGAAGGCGCAACAAGACTAGAGAAATTATTGCTTTCAGCAATCTCTAACTGGCAAGCAAAAAACGAGGATGAAAAACTCGAAGATGCAGACCTTTATGTAAAAGAGATTTTTGTTGACTCTGGCCGAATGTTGAAGCGTCTTAGACCTGCACCACAAGGAAGAGCACACAGAATAAGAAAAAGATCTAACCATGTTACTTTAATAGTAGCTTCTCACAACCAAGTGGGTGAAGTTATTACTGAAGCTGTGGTAGAAGAAGAAGTTACTAACGAAACTGATAATAACTAAGATGGGAACAAAAGTAAATCCTATTGGCTTTAGATTAGGCATTGTTCGAGGTTGGGATTCGAACTGGTACGGTGGTAAAGATTTTTCTGATAAATTAGTCGAAGACCAAGAAATCAGAAAATATGTTGTCGCTAGAATACCAAAAGGTGGTATTTCAAAGATCATAATTGAAAGAACACTGAAGAGAATCACTATCACGATATATACTGCTAGACCAGGAGTTGTTATTGGTAAGGGTGGCGCTGAAGTTGACAGAATCAAGGAAGAATTGAAGAAGTTGACTGGTAAGGATGTTCAGATCAATATTTTTGAAATCAAAAGACCTGAGCTAGATGCCAAATTGGTAGGTGAGTCAATCGCACAGCAATTGAAAGCACGTATTTCTTACAGAAGGGCAATGAAACAAGCAATTGCTTCAGCAGCTAGAGTAGGAGCACAAGGAATCAAGATTAAATGTTCTGGAAGACTTGGAGGCGCTGAAATGGCAAGAACTGAGATGTATAAAGAAGGTAGAATTCCTTTGCATACATTGAGAGCAGATATCGATTATGCTTTGTCAGAAGCAAATACTGTTTACGGTAAAATCGGTATTAAAGTATGGATATTTAAAGGTGAAGTATTTGGCAAGAGAGATCTTTCGCCAAATATCGGAGTGTCCTCTGGATCTGGCCAAAACGAAAGAGGTGGCGGAAGAAGAAGACCAAACAGACCTGATAGACGAAACTAATCACCTGATAAATTAGAGAAAAATGTTACAACCAAAAAGAACCAAGTTCAGGAAAATGCAAAAAGGAAGAGTTAAAGGTCTCGCGCAGCGAGGGCACTCTTTAGCATTTGGAACTTTTGGTATAAAGTCTTTGGAAGCAGGTTGGATTACAAGTCGCCAGATTGAGGCAGCTCGTATTGCAATGACCAGAGCAATGAAAAGAGAAGGTCAGGTTTGGATTAGAATTTTTCCAGACAAGCCTATCACTAAAAAGCCTGCAGAAGTTAGAATGGGTAAAGGTAAGGGTGCACCTGACTATTGGGTAGCCGTTGTTAAGCCAGGAACTGTTCTTTTTGAGTCAGGTGGTGTAGATGTTGAGTTGGCAAAAGAATCTTTGAGGCTTGCAGCCCAAAAGCTTCCAATGGCAACCAGATTTGTTGTACGTAGAGATTACGTTGGATAGTTATGAAGAATTCAGAAATCAAGGCACTTACAGTTGAAGAGCTGATTGAGAAAATCAGTACTGAGACGGATAGTTATGGAAAATTAAAGTTTGCTCAGGCAATCACTCCAATTGAGAACCCTATGAAAATTAGGGAGTCAAGAAGATTCATAGCAAAGTTAAAGACGGAATTGAAAGCGAAACAACTCGCAAATTAAGAATAGGATGGAAGCTAGAAATCTTAGAAAAGAAAGAATCGGTATCGTTACAAGTAACAAAATGGATAAGACCATTACTGTTGCTGTTGAACGTAGAGAGAAGCACCCGATTTATGGAAAGTTTGTAAAAAAGACATCCAAGTTCGCAGCTCATGACGATAAGAATGATTGCGGTATCGGTGATACAGTAAAAATCATGGAAGTTCGCCCATTGAGTAAGAACAAGCGTTGGAGATTAGTTGAAGTTGTCGAAAGAGCTAAATAATCATGATCAGACAAGAATCAAGACTAAATGTAGCGGATAACAGTGGTGCCAAAGAGGTGCTATGTATTCGAATACTTGGTGGTACAGGAACAAAGTATGCCAGTGTTGGAGACAAGATTGTAGTAACCATTAAGGCGGCACACTCTTCGAGCAGTTTGAAAAAAGGCTCAATCTCTAAGGCGGTTATTGTTAGAACCAAGAAAGAAGTTAGAAGAAAAGATGGGTCTTATATAAGATTCGAAGATAACGCTGCGGTGTTACTGAACGATAATGATGAGCCGAGAGGTACGCGTATGTTCGGGCCTGTTGCTAGAGAGTTGCGTGAGAAGCAATTCATGAAAATTGTTTCATTAGCTCCTGAAGTACTTTAACATGCAAAGGAAAAAGAACAAGCAGCAAAAGCTGCACATAAAAAAAGGTGATACTGTAAAAGTACTCGCTGGAAACTCCAAAGGAAAAGAAGGAGAGGTATTAATGGTAATTCCTGATAAATACAGGGCTATCGTTAAGGATGTGAATATTGTTTCAAAACACATCAAACCTTCAGCATCAAACCCTAACGGAGGAATTGAAAAAACAGAAGCTCCTATTCATCTTTCAAACCTAATGGTTAAAGATCCTGAAACGGGTCAAGTCGTCAAAACAGGTAGAAAATTAAATGATGATGGGAAACTTGAAAGATTCTATAAAACTAAATAGGAGAGTTGAATAAGATGGCAAGTCCTAGGTTAAAAGAAAAATACAACAGCGAGATTGTTGGCGCATTGAAGGAGAAATTCAAGTACACTTCAATAATGCAGGTTCCTAAAGTCACGAAAGTGGTTGTGAACAAAGGTATAGGTGCTGCAGTTGCAGACAAGAAATTGGTAGATGTTGGAGTCGAGGAATTAACGACGATTACTGGCCAAAAGGCGGTTCCAACAATCGCTAAGAATTCTATTTCCAACTTTAAGTTGAGAGAAGGAATGCCAATTGGGGCAAGGGTGACATTGAGAGGTGAAAGGATGTATGAATTCCTTGACCGTCTTTTGAACATTGCTCTCCCAAGGGTACGTGATTTTAAAGGAGTGAATGATAAAGGATTTGATGGTAGAGGCAATTACACCTTAGGTGTGAAAGAGCAGATCATTTTCCCTGAGATTTCAATCGATAAAATCAATAAAATTTCTGGTATGGACATCACGTTAGTGACTACTGCCAATACTGACGAAGAAAGTTACGAGTTGTTGAAAGCATTAGGTATGCCTTTCGCTTCAAGTAAAAAATAATTAGATAATGGCAAGAGAAGCAGTAAAAGCTAGAGAAAGAAAAAGAGAGCGTCTTGTGGCTCGCTATGCTGATAAAAGAGCGGCCCTTAAAGCTGAAGGTGACTGGGTAGGTTTAGATAAACTACCGAGAAATTCTTCTGCTGTAAGGTTACACAACAGGTGTAAACTTACTGGTCGTCCAAAAGGATACATGCGTAAGTTTGGTATCTCAAGGGTAACTTTTAGAGAGATGGCATCTGCAGGTAAAATACCTGGGATAACAAAAGCGAGTTGGTAACAGCTTTTTCTTTTTTAGATAAGAATAATTAATTACCTTTGCAGGCCGGTTTTGACGGGCTGGCAAATAAAATAAATATACTCTCCTGAGTGATATCGTTAGGCGAGTTAAAATAAAAATAAAATGACTGATCCAATAGCAGATTACTTAACAAGGTTGAGGAATGCCATCAAGGCAAGCCACAGAGTTGTTGAAATCCCAGCTTCCAGTGTGAAGAAGGAGATTACCAAAGTATTGTTTGACAAAGGTTACATCAGAAACTACAAGTTTGAAGATGATAACGGACCTCAAGGCAATATCAAAATCGCATTAAAGTACAACCCAGCCTCAAAAACTCCAGCAATAGTGGCGTTGGAAAGAATAAGCAAGCCAGGTTTAAGAAAATATGTAGGAGCAAACGAATTACCAAGGGTATTAAATGGCCTTGGTGTTGCTGTTGTTTCTACTTCAAAAGGCATTATGACTGACAAGGAAGCGAGAGCATTACATGTCGGTGGTGAAGTTTTATGTCACGTATATTAATAACTGAGATAGAAAGCAATGTCACGAATTGGTAAGCAACCGATAAACCTCCCAGAAGGTGTAACTGTAGACGTTTCCGCAGCTAATGTGGTAACCGTTAAAGGTCCTAAGGGAGAACTGACTCAGGAAATAAATCCTGAGATGAAAGTTATAATAGAAGGTACTGTAGTAACAGTAGATAGACCAACTGAGCAAAAAAGACACAAGTCTTTGCACGGTTTGTATCGTTCATTGATCAACAACATGGTTGTTGGTGTAAGCGAAGGACATACTAAAGAATTAGAATTGGTTGGTGTAGGATATAAAGCAGCTGTTGTGAATAATGTCTTAGAACTTAACCTGGGCTATTCACACAATATATACTTAGGTGTTCCGCCGGAAGTGAAAGCTTCTGCAGAAATGAAAAAAGGACAAACTCCAAGAGTTAAATTGGAGAGTAGCGACAAAGAATTAATTGGTCAGATTGCAGCAAAAATCAGATCATTTAGAAAAGTCGAGCCTTACAAAGGAAAAGGTGTGAGATTTGTTGGAGAGATAGTCAGAAGAAAGGCTGGTAAAACCGCTGCTAAATAATAGGAATCATGGCAACTAGCAATAGTAGACTTAGAATAAAGAGAAGTATTAGGAAGAAAATTAACGGGACGCCTTCAAGACCAAGGATCTCTGTTTTCAAGAGTAATACAAGGATATATGCCCAAATCATTGATGATTTAAGTGGCAGTACATTGGTGGCGATTACTTCAAAAGAAGTAGGAGAGGCTAAGAATGTAAACATTGACTTCGCCAAAGAAGTTGGTAAGAAATTGGCAGAGAAAGCTGTGGCTGCAGGGATTACGGAAGTAATTTTTGATAGAAACGGTTATGTATATCATGGTAAAGTGAAGGCTTTGGCAGACGGTGCACGTGAAGGTGGCCTTAAATTTTAATCGATATGTCTGAAAGAAATATAAAATCTATAAAAGCCAGCGAAATCGACCTTAAAGAAAAGGTTGTAGCCATTAATCGAGTAGCTAAGGTGGTGAAAGGTGGTAGAAGATTTAGCTTCTCTGCTATCGTCGTGGTTGGTGATGGAAATGGTGTTGCTGGATACGGATTGGGTAAAGCCAATGAAGTGACTGATGCTATCACTAAAGGCATTGACGATGCGAAAAAGAATTTGGTAAAACTGCCAATTTATAATGCTACCGTGCCACACGAGGCCTTGGGTAAATTTGGTGGTGGATTCGTTCTCATTAAGCCGGCCGCTCCTGGTACAGGAGTAATTGCGGGTGGTGCAATGCGTGCAGTATTTGAAAGTGCTGGTATTCATAACGTGCTTGCTAAGTCTAAAGGATCTTCAAACCCGCATAACGTGGTAAAAGCAACTTTTGACGCATTGTTAAGCATGCGTGATGCATACACAGTAGCTGAGCAAAGAGGAATTGAATTGTCTAAAGTTTTTAATGGTTAATTATGGCGAAGGTTCAGATAACACAATTAAAGAGCGTAATTAAGCGTCCAGAGAGGCAAAAAAGAACAATTTTAGCTTTGGGTCTGGGAAAAATTAATCGTACAGTGGAAGTGGAATTGACTCCACAAATTGCTGGAATGGTTAATAAGGTAAATCATTTAGTATCTGTTAAGGAACTGTAAGATGAAACTGAATACATTAAAGCCCGCAGAAGGCTCAACAAAAAATAACAAGAGAATTGGTAGAGGCCAAGGTTCAGGTAGAGGTGGTACAGCCACAAGAGGACACAATGGTGCTAAGTCAAGATCTGGTTATTCAAGAAAAGAAGGATTTGAAGGTGGACAGATGCCGCTTCAAAGAAGGGTTCCTAAATTTGGATTTACTAATCCTAATAGAACTGAATACAGAGCTATCAATTTAGATACTGTTCAAGAATTGGCGGATAAGTTAAAGGCAAATGTCATTAATCCTGCTGTTTTATTGGAGAATGGTTTGGTGGGCAAAAACGATTTAGTTAAAATATTAGGAGGAGGAACTTTATCCGCCAAGGTTGAAGTAACAGCTCACAAATTTTCTGGATCAGCTGAAGCTGCAATAGAAAAGGCAGGAGGAACAGTTACAAAGCTTTAATTCAATGAAGAAATTTTTCACAACCATAAAGAACATATTCTCAATTGAGGAACTAAGAAACAGAATCCTAGCTACGCTGGGTTTTCTGGTTATTTTTAGATTAGGTTCCTTTGTTGTATTACCAGGTGTTAATCCGGCTGCATTAGACGGAGATTTCGAAGGTATTCTTGGTATCCTTGATTCGCTGTTAGGTGGTGCATTTAGTAATGCATCAATCTTTGGATTGGGTATTATGCCTTACATCTCTGCATCGATTGTGATTCAGTTGATGACGGTAGCAGTACCTAGCTTCCAGAAAATGCAGAAAGAGGGAGAATCTGGTAGAAAGAAGATTACACAAATCACAAGGGTATTAACAATTCTTGTAACATTAGCACAGAGTATTGGATACCTGAAAGTAACAATACCTGCAAATGCTATTGTAATCGACCCTACTCTGTTCACAATTTCGTCGATGATACTATTGACTTCTGGAACAATGTTCTGTATGTGGTTAGGTGAGAAAATTACGGACAAGGGTATTGGAAACGGTATCTCAATGTTGATCATGATTGGAATTATTTCAAGACTACCGGGATCAGCTTATTATGAAATTTTTGAAAGAAACGGACTTCCTCAAGCATTATTCTCTGTCATAGAGATTGTAGCCATGTTCTTTATTGTATTAATTACAGTAGCCTTGGTACAAGCAACGAGAAGAATTCCTGTACAATATGCCAAACAAGTGGTTGGAGGAAAAGTATATGGCGGTCAACGTCAGTTTATTCCCTTAAAGGTGAATGCCTCTGGTGTTATGCCAATTATCTTTGCTCAGGCATTGATGATTATACCAACTTTACTTGCTGGAATATGGGTAGATTCAAGTGATGCAGCGAATACAATTATGACTGCATTCTCCAACCCTGTCTCTTGGCAGTACAATACATTATTTGCTGTGTTGATTATTCTGTTTACGTTTTTCTACACAGCCATTACAGTCAATCCATCTAACATTGCCGATGATTTAAAACGAGGTGGTGGTTTTATTCCTGGAATTAAGCCAGGTACAGCTACCAAAGATTTTATAGGTAATGTTTTGGATAAGATTACTTTGCCAGGATCAGTATTCCTTGCTATAATCGCGATTCTTCCAGCATTTGCTCAACTAGCAGGCGTAAGTCAGCAGTTTGCACAATTCTTTGGAGGAACTTCATTGTTGATTATGGTGGGTGTGATCTTGGATACTTTGCAACAAATAGAAAGTTACTTATTGATGAGACACTATGAAGGCATGATGAAGTCAGGCAAGATGCGTGGTAGAAATCAAAATGTGGCCGTTGCATCGTAATGATCATATATAAGACTGAAGAAGAAATACAGCTAATTCGTGAAAGCGCTGACATTTTAGGAAGGGCACACGGAGAAGTAGCCAAACAAGTTAAGATTGGCGTAAAGACAAAAGACCTGGATAAAATTGCAGATGATTTTATCCGAGATCATGGAGGAGTTCCATCGTTCAAGGGTTATAATGGATTTCCATCTGCGCTTTGTATATCTGAGAATGAGCAAGTTGTTCACGGATTTCCAAGCGAATACGAATTGAAAGACGGTGATATAATCTCTATAGATTGTGGAGTCTTCTACAAAGGTTTTCATAGCGATTCAGCTTATACCTATCCTGTAGGAGAAATTTCCCCAGAGACCATGTCCCTTCTTAAAGCAACGAAAGAGTCGTTGTATGTAGGTATTGAAAATGCCAAATTCGGCAATAGAATGGGGGACTTAAGTTATTCCATTCAAAAATATGTCGAAGACCGTGGTT
>Ga0209223_10005961_pt1 | contig 10588 bp, 11 predicted proteins | sample COG_06_FD_184750 | JGI IMG/M metagenome (GOLD analysis project Ga0209223, IMG submission 184750) | Pelagic Microbial community sample from North Sea - COGITO 998_met_06 (SPAdes) (version 2) | ecosystem: Environmental > Aquatic > Marine > Neritic zone/Coastal water | place: Helgoland, sampling...
TTTCAGCATCATCCATATCATCTGTTATACCAAAACTTGATTCAGATGGTTTTTCCGCAAACTCTATTGAATCAACATTTGCGATAACCTTATTTTTCATTTCTTTAAATGTTTGAAGATTAATTTCAAGGCTTTTAGCAATTTTATTAATAAATTGTTCTTCTTCTTTTGCCAATTTAGAATCTGAGCTTGCAACATTTAACATGAGCTCTATAGCTAAATATTTTTGGCTTTTACTTGCCTTTGCATTAAATTCTTCAACAAGTTTTGAAATAGAAGTTTTTTTATCTTTTGCCTGAATAAAAATTTCTTTTATATATTTTGCAAAGTGTTTTTTTCTTTCTTTTGCTTTATCCTCATCAAGTTCTAATGTTAAACTTTTAGCCCAATCTTTAATAACGTTAAGTTCTTTTTGATCTAAATGACCATCTGATGCTGCCATACACATTGCTAAATTAATTGTTAAATCTTCTACTTTATCTCTATTAACAAATTCTTCTAGATATCCTATTTCTTTAACCGAAAAGTTATAAATAAATGAAGCATTATAGTGGATGTTTTGTAGATCATCGTGAGCTCCATGTGTAACCTCGGTGTTTGTGTTACAAGCTGTAAAATTAAATTTAAGTTTTCTTTTGCCTTTATACGGTGCGAGTATTATATCCTTTGGTATATAAATTAAGTTAAACCAATCAGTTAAATATGTATCTGGTGTAGTATCCCAAATATTACTTATGCTAAATACCCGATTATTTTTTTCTGCAAACGCTGGATGAGCTGAGAGCACTGGTACGCCAAATTCATCGTCACTTAAATCGGTATTATCATGAATGGTTAAAAATATTTTAGTTTGGTTTTCATGGGGATTGCCAATTAGACCTTTAACTTTTACAGCAATACATTTTAAATCACCCAACTTTTTTTCTTTTGGAGGAGATTCTTCGATGACTTTAAGTTGTAATTTGAGTTTATCTAATATTTCACGTCTTGCTTCTTCGTTATTATCACCACCAGAAGAAAAGATACCTTTTAGAATAGCCCAACCTACAATTATTACAATCCAAATTACAATACCTTCCATAATTTACTCTATATCAAAATCCAAATTTTCCTTTAGCTCTTTTAAATCTTTTGATCCTTCTGGTTTTAATTCCATCTCATGGGTATTTTTAGATTTCATTTCTTTAAAAACACAATGCATGACACCGTTTGTATCATATGAATATGTTACTTCTACGGGATCACCTTCTTTTGCACTTTTAGAAAGTTTTAATTCTTCTTCTTTTATAACATAAACAAACTCTACATCGCTTTCTTCACCTTCACTTTGGGTTACGGAGCATTTAACTGTTTTTTGCCCATCATACATAACTCTATAATCTTTTGTAATAGAGCATGGAAGTTTTGTATTTCTTGGAATTACAATGTCATTTATCATGCCTCCTTGATTTCTTTCTTGATCTACCGCATAAATTAAAGTTCCCATATAAAAGTTACAAACATCATTTAATTCAACCTTAGAGATAGCTTTTTTTTGAGCTGAATTTAATCCTTCTTTATTTTGAAGACCTGCATAAATTGCAGCTCCACAAGCTACTGCTTCATCTACGTTTACACCTTTAACTGGTGCTTTTTTCATGATTTTTTTAATAATTTCTGTAACAATTGGCATCCTAGTACTTCCACCAACAAGTAATGTTTGTGAAATATTGCTTGGCTTACATTTAGATTCTTCTAAAGCCTGCTCGAGTAACATTTTTATTTTCTCCACATATGTATCAATCGAATTCTCAAATTCTGTTCTGGATACATCTATTTTATGTGGGCCTTTGGGACCCTCTATAATTTCAGATACTTTATCTTTATTTGATAAAATTTTTTTAATTCTTTCAGCAATAACAAATAAACTTTCATCCTCTAAAGGGTTTTCAAGTCCTTTTCCTTTTGCTTTCTTATATTTTTTATCAATTATATTAATTATTTCTTCATCAAAACGTCTTCCACCAAGATTTTTGTCACCAACCGATGTTATAACATCAACCTTTTTTCCATTAACAGCAGCTATTGTTATATCAAAAGTACCACCACCTAAATCAAATATAAGAACTCTACCATTAATGGATGAGCCTGGTAAATTAGCATAATGCAGTACTGCTGCCGTAGGTTCATTAATTAATTCAACATCTAATTTTGCAAGTTTTGCAGCATCCATAGTTGCATCTCTAGCAGCTTGTGCAAACATGGCAGGCACTGTTACAACAGCCTTTTTAACTCCAGAGCTATAATCTTTTAATTTTGATAAAATTATTGAAGAAATTTGAGATGGGACATAACCTTTGATATCTTTTTTACCCTCTTTATCAATCCACTTTCCTTCTTTAGTTGACCAAACAACATCATTTTCCATCTGGCTTTTAACTTCTAAGATTGTATTCTTTCTATTGGTAACAGCAGCATCTAAAGCTTTATCTCCAACAATTGCTTTATCTCTTCCAATATAAACTGCTGATCTTGTAATTCTATTATTGTTTTCTGGGTCTGATAAGACTTCTGGGTTTCCTAAATCATCTAATTCAGCTATTGCGGAAAATGTAGTGCCCAGATCAATTCCTATAATTTTACCCATAAAAATATATTAACAACTATATAATTTTTTTTTCATATTGAAACTTATTTTTCCTTATACTCAAACACTTTAACTAAAGCTTTTTTAATATACTGAATGTCATTACCCTTCAGGATTAATTTATAACCTTTGGCAATTACAGAGTGTATTAAGTTATTTTTACTCTTATCCATTGTTAGCTCAGTATTTATATCAACCTCGCATCCATGATGGTCTAAACTCTGTGTATTTAAATTTGGAGCAAATGGTTCTATACCAGAATTGTTAAGTATAATTAATAGTTTATCTTTTGTGCTTTGAAAATAAGATTTAACAATTTCATCACTTGAATTGATTTTATTCTCAGCATTTTCTATAAAAATAATTGTTTCAATAATGCCATCTATCAAAGCTTTGTTTCTAGAGTACTCGTAACCTTTTTTATATTCTTTAAGTTCATCATTTTTTTCTCTAGCTACCTTTTCAAATGGTGCAATTTTTTCATCAATATCAGTGATGATATTTTTTGCACTTTGATGCTCTTTCATTAAAAAGCTTTTTAACTCTTTATTGTGATCATTTATCTGATGAATAAAATTATCTATTCTTTCCTTAGTTTCTTTTGGAAACTCAATCAGGTTAATACTGTTTTTGTCAGAGCTTTTTATCTTTCTATAAAGATTTATGAATAAAGTGAGAATTAAGATTAAAAAAATTGTTAAAATAACAATAATTAATATATTTATATAATTCATATTTAAAATAATGAAGAATATTAAAGCACATTTTGTGTTATTGAGTCTAGTAATTTTAATACTAAATCTAAACTCTACCTCTGCATACGCAATACCTTTTGGCTCTATATTTAAAGGTATAGGAAAGGTATTTAAAAAAGGTGCTGATGAAATAACTGAGGTTGGAACAAAAACAGATGATTTGAAGGGAATAAATAAATCAGAAGATCTAGTAGCTACCGACCAAAATCTTGTAAAAGTTACTGAAGATGCAAATTATTTTGGAACAAATAAAATTAATGAGATTAAAAATGCGAAACAAAAATCCATTCTTGAAGATCATAATGTTCAACATATTGATAAGCTTGTCGATGCTGTTGACGTTAGTGACATTGATATAAATGAATTTATAAATGAAAGTTTGGGAATTAATGCATTTAGAATATTTTGGTGGTCAGGAAGGGTTTTTCGTTCATCAATTAATTACAATTCATCAAAAGAAGACCGTATAATCATAAAATGTTCAACACCCCAACAAGATTTTTATTTCACTGCTTTATTGGAAAAAAATAAAAAATGGTTACTGTTAAGTGGTAATATTAAGCAGAATGTTAATGGCACATACAGCCCTCCACTTAAAAAACAAGAGCTTATTGTTATACGTGATCTTGATCAATTCATTATGTTTTCCTCAAAAACACCAAAAGGTAAAAATTTTCCAACAAATTATTTTTTAATAGCTGATAATAAAAAATTTGTTTATGAAGAAAATATTTTTGGAACTGATAGCCCTGAGTATTTAATAAATAATGCTGAAAATAAAATCAAACAATCAAATAATTTTTGTAATAGATTATAATAATAAGTTAATATAATTTAGATTTTTTCAAATATTTTTAATCTCATATTTTTAAATTTTCATGTTCTTTTTTTTTTGCTAATTGTAATTCTCTTAAATTAGAATGAAGAATCAATGAAAATATAATCAAAATTACAATAATAATCATCATGTAGGGCCAGCCTAAGAAATTATAAAATCCATGGAATAAGTATGGAAGAATAAGAGAAAGTGCCAAATAATTTTTATTACCACTAAATGCATAAAGACCAAAATAATATCCCATTACCGCACCATTTAATCCATGCATTGGTATAGCTGAATAAGATCTTGCTTTAGCAACATGATATGAAAATTTTAAAAAATCATAATTTTCCTCTTTAGCAACTGTTGAAGCCCATTCATAAACATATGTGTAATTTTCATAAGTAGCAAAGCCCAATGAAACAACTACACCATATACTAAACCATCCATTGGTTCATTAAACTCATCTCTTTTTAAAATAATAAGATATAATATTGAGAACTTTAAAAGTTCTTCAGCCCATGCAGGACCTAAAAAACTTCCAGTTAAATTTTCTGAATAATCACTTCCATTGAAAAAAAAATCATGACTTAGTTGATTTAATATTCCAGCAGGAAGACAAATTAAAAAACCTAAAAAAAAAACTGTAATTATCGTTATCTTTGGTTCTTTAAATCTATCAGTTAATACAAAAAATAATAAAATTAATATAGGGGGAACTATTGTAAATAATAAAGTTAGCATAAATTCAGAACAATGATTTCTAAAAGTTTTTTCATTCTATTTGCTACCAGCCATCCACGAAATTAAAGAACTTGAGTTTTCCGTATTAAGATTGGCGTTAACACCTACAATAATAAAAATAATTACCATATATGAAATAACACCATATTTTTTACTATAATTTTCAATTTTTTCACACAAAACTAAATTTGTCTTTTGCAGTTTAAATGAAATAATTGAGAGAAAATTTGGAATAGTTGCATATACATATGAAACTAAAATTATCCAATCCATAACAGTTAAATATTCAAGTTTAGGTAGCTCAGAATCAATTACAAAGTTATATGCAATTAAAGAAAGTAAACAGACAATAGTAATAGTTAAACGAGATTCAATTTCTTTTGGGTCAATCCAAACACTGCCCCAACATATTAATAAAATTAAAATTATTGGAACAATAACCTTAAACACATAATAACCATGCTTTCTTTCAACTGTTAAATCCAATTTAAGACCATCAGAAAGTTGGCCTTTTATAGCGAATGGGTTTTGATATTGGAATGAATTTATCTCATATCCAAGGATATCCCAACCTGAAATCTCATTTTTCTCAATATATTTATTTAAAAAAACATGAGAAAGCTCTGAAATAAAAATATTTCTTTTATCTAAATTATACCTTCCATCTATTAATCTTAGTGAAATTTTTTGTCTGTCGAATGGAAAAGCTTTAAGATTAAATATATTCTTTATACCAAAAACACCTTCTATATTTTTTTGAACATAGAGAGCGTTAAATTCATTTCCATATTTTTTTGCATAAGGTGTTATTTTGTAATGAGTCTCAAACAAATCGTTATTTTTTTTAGCAATATCTAATATTTTTATTTCAAAACCAGGTTGAATAATTTTACTTCGTTCAAATTCTTCTTCTGTAAAAACACAAACCTCTATATTCCATGTACCATTATCATTATAGACAATTGTATTGTCTGCAATTTCATTAAATATCTTATATGATTCTCCATATAATTTTGAAAAATTGTATATAAAACGAAACTCATAAGTACCAGATTTTTGATCAATTGAATTTATTGAAATATCTTCAATCTGAAAATAAGCATCTGTAAGGTAATGTTCGTTACGCACTAAATCTAAAACAAAATTTCCCTTTGTTTCATTGTAAAACTCTATATTAATATTTTTATCATTTTTAAGTATAATTTTTTGCTCTTCACTATTTTCAAACTTTTTATTATTTAACTTAATTATTAAATCTCCAGAATTTAGTTCCTGTGCTAAATCTAGGTTGTATAGCTTTCCTACAATAAAATTTGAATTTTCATCTTTTCGGTGAAGTGCTTTTTTCTCACTATAGTTCCAATCCATTTGTAGATTAAAACCAAAATCATTTAAATATTGGTCACCAATAACTTTTTCCCATTCATGATCCTCTGAACTTGATAGAAGTTTATCAATAAATAAATTACATTGTACGGTGTTGGCTATAGATTTGACTGGAGAAAATAAAAAAATAAAAAATAATGCTATATAAATAGTAGCTTTTTTTTTCATTTTTATTTTGCTGACATCCAAGAAATTAACACACTTGAATTTTCAGGATTTAAATTCGCATTAATTAAAATAACAATTAATATTAAAACTATGTACGAGCTTGCTCCATATCTTTTGCTATAAAGTTCTATTTTATCAGATAAACGACGATTTTTTTTATAAAGTTTAAAAGAAATAATGCTTATAAAATTCGGTATAGTTGCATATATATATGAAACTAAAATTATCCAATCCATAACCGTTAAATACTCAAGTTTAGGAAGCTCTGAATCTATTACAAAGTTATATGCAATAAGAGAAAGCAAGCAAACGATCGTGATAGTTAATCTTGATTCTAGCTCTTTAGGATCCACCCAAACAACCGACCAACAAACCATTAGGATTAATAAAATAGGTATTAAAACTTTATAAACATAATATCCATGCTGTCTCACTATTTCAATTTCAATTACTGCAGTAGATACGAACCCATCTTGCTCGTCTTCTTCTATGGTGTTATATAAATTAAATCCTTTTATATCCCAACCGTTAATCTTTTGTGTTTTTGTAAAGTAATTTATGGCATTATATGTGTTCCATTTGTTAGACATTTCATAATCATCAATATCGTTTGAGCTTGAATAGGCTATCTTTAATGTCTGTTTGTCAAAAGGAAAGGTTTGTAGCTTAAAATCATTTTGAATTATGTATGTTCCATTAATTTGGCTTGCAATTTTAGCATAATCATTTTCGGTATCATCACCTATCCTTTTTGACCAAGGCTCAATATTCACAAAGGAATTAATTAGGTTTTGATTAAGAGAAGTTGTATTTTTAATAAAAACATTATCACCTGGTAAAGGTATCCTTAAACTCTCCATTATTTTTCTATTTAAATTATTGCAGGCTGTATAGGCCCACTCACCCTCTTCATCTTTATATATAAGATTATCTACAATTACAGATCCTAGTTGTGGTGCATCTTTTTTATCTTCTTCAGGATAAAACTCAGCTGTGTCTATATAGTTATCTATTATAGTTGATAATTTCACTGTAAAGGTAGAGTTCTTAATATCTACGTTACTAATGTTTTTTATTTTTGTATAAATTTGTTCATCTAATTTATATCTATCAAGTTTTGGGAGTTGTAATTTAAATTCTTTTCCATTTCTTGAAAATTTAATTTCTGCTTTTTCAATCCATTCAACTTCAGAGCCAGAGTTGATAGCAATTTTAACTCCTTTTTTTTCTACTACCTCACTCTCATTATAAAAAGCATCATCAGAGTATGAATACCAAGTAAAATCTCCTGTTTCCTTAAAAAAACTATAATCATCTTCATCACTTACTGTAGATGTATCTATGCCCCCAACTGAAATAATAATATCACCTAACTTAATTTTTCCAATTAATGAGGGATCATTTATCACACCAACTATAAAGTGGTCTGTTTTATTTCTTAAAACCTTAGCTTCTACAGTGCCATCCTCTATTGCAGCTTCAAAGCCATAATCTATAAATTGTTCCACTTCTCCCAAGTATAATTCTTTTTCTCTCCATTCACTCTGTATTTGATTAAATAAATCATAACATCTAGGTCCCATTGCACTTTCTGCATAAGATTTATTTTGAATATTAAGTAAAAATAAAAAAGTAAAAATTAGATATAAAAATAAATTAAACTTTTTTTTCATACTCTTTTCTTTTTCTTTTTTGAGATTTTTTTAATCTTAAAAATGCCCTAATTAATACAATCCAAGAAATAATAACTATTAATAATGCAATGATAAAAAAATTGTATGCAAAATAGTTATAAGCACCATGTAATAAAATTGGCACTATCATGCATAGTGCTAAATTATTTTCTTTTTTAATAAATGCATATTTCATGAAGAAATATCCCATTGTTGCACCAAAGATACCATGAGCTGGTATTGCTGAAAATGATCTTAAAAGTGCAAGTGATTGAGACGTAGTATCAAAATAATCACTTAAAAAATAAACATAATAAATATTTTCTAATGTTGCAAATCCAAGTGAAACAGTTACTCCATAAACAATACCATCTATAGGTTCGTTAAAATCTTTCATTTTATAAACTAGAGAATAAAGAACGGTAAATTTTAAAACTTCTTCAACGGGTGCTGCACTTAAAAATGAAGAAATTAAAGCTTCATCAATGTCTGTGTTGGCATAAATATATGATAATTCTGTGTTTATAAGGAATGCTGGAATACATAAAAAAAATCCAAACATAAAAATTTTAATGATTTGACTTGAGGGTTCTGGGAAGCGATCTGATTTAACAAAAAAAGCAACTATCAGTAATGAAGGTAAAATTGTAATTAATAATGTGGTCATTTAACTCTTTTCTATTGAACTTTTAACCTTTAAAATTTTATTTTCTAATTCATGAAATGCATCATAAATTTCTTTTTTTTCTGCAGCTGAAACTAATGGTCCCTTTTCACTTTTTAAACTTTTCGCAGTTTTAATGCTATCTAATAATTTACCTAATGAAATAGTAAATTGAACCAAAAGTTCGTTCATACTTTGATTTTCAAAACTAGTTTTTTTTAATTCTTTTAAAATTATATACTCATGAGATCTTAATAAATAAGGACTTAGTCCTCTTTCAATGCATGCTTTATCTATTTTTATTGCATCTCTATGATCTAGTTGTTGATCAAGATCAGGGTCACTACATTTTCTTATATAAGACTCACTTTTGCCTGTTACTTCTTCAATAATTTCAGTTTTAAGATTCTTTATAGCTTCAGCTAAACCATGTTCTATCGATGATAGTTCTCTATTTTTTGCCATTATTTTCCTTAAAGAAATTCTAACCTAAATATTGGACAAAAAAAATGTAATATTTCATGGCTTTGTCCAATACTTATACGGTCATTACACATTAATTCATTCTATTTAGTGCTTATATTCAATTCATTAAGACAACAACTAACAAAAGGAAACAAATGAAAAAAATAGGATTAATACTAACTTTAATAACTTTAATTGGTGGAAGTGCAAACGCAGGAACTACTACTTGCTACCAAAACTGTTACGGAAATAGCTGTACCGTTACTTGTTATTCTTACTAATTTTTATTAACGCCCTCCATAATTATTTGGAGGGCAAAAAAGGAGGCAATATGCAAAGTTTAATCTGTAAAAACTGCAATCATTCTGAAAATTTAGAAAAAATTAATGGTAGTGCTATTACTAAAATTTTAATTTCATCCTACCCAAGACAAAGAGAGAAAGACGGTCTACACATTTATCCACTTTATTGTTTGGAGTGTGATTATATTACTGAATGGGCAGCAGATCCCAAAAATATTGGCAAAAATTCAATTAACGGAGTTGAGTATTTTAAAACTTTTAGAATTAATGAAAAATATAAATCATATTTTCAAGGTATTGAAAATAATTTATTATCAAGAGGATATACCCAAACAGAAAACATAAAATACTCAATTGGTTGGGTTATGATTATTATTATTGGTATTGCTTTATTCCAATAATTTAAGATTATTTTTTTGGTTTTGAACCAAATCTATTTTTACCTTTTGATCCTTCACTAATAAGCAAAAATAACACATAAAAACCAACTATGGGTATTGATATAAGCAATATCCACCAGCCTGATTTATTAATATCATGTAATCTTCTAACACCAGCTGCTGCACTAGGAATTATATTTGCAATAGTTAATAGAGAAAATAATAAAACTAAGTCACCCTCAAAGACAAACATTAAAGTATAAATAGTTATATTGTATAATTGAAACCACCAATATTCTGATTTTGAAGCTCTTCCAGTAAAATCAAAAAACTTTTTATAACATGTTTGGATTGATTCTAAAAAATTCATCTTAAATAATAACTATTAACAAATAGATAGTCTAGAGCTAATAATAGAACTCCTATCATATATACTACAGGTAGTAACTAATTTATCATTTCAATAGCTTATCATATCTCATTTGATAACATTAATGAATGCAAATACTTGGATACATTTTAATTATTTTTGCTGTAGCTGACTTTGGTTCTTCTTACGCCGGTTATAACCTAACTAGTTTTCTAGGAGAAGCATCAAGATTTT
>Ga0209223_10005975_pt1 | contig 10576 bp, 8 predicted proteins | sample COG_06_FD_184750 | JGI IMG/M metagenome (GOLD analysis project Ga0209223, IMG submission 184750) | Pelagic Microbial community sample from North Sea - COGITO 998_met_06 (SPAdes) (version 2) | ecosystem: Environmental > Aquatic > Marine > Neritic zone/Coastal water | place: Helgoland, sampling...
AAGAAATTATATTTTGAAAAGTCCTTAATTTCTTTAGATGAATTAAAATTTGACTCGTATTTAATACTTTTAATTCCATTCATTAGTGCCTCTTTAATCCTTGGAACATTTGAGGCATCATAAAAACTTAAATTATCTTTAGAGTATTCATAGCTAAAAGATATTTCATCTAATTCTTTTTTACTTTTAAGTCCTGTCATTACGTCGTACATTTCTTGAACTTTTTCTTTATTTGTTTCTTTATTCAATTTTTTTAAAATTGAGTTTTTTAAATTTAATAGATTTTTTCCAGTTCTAGATTTTCTTATCATTATAGAAGCAATAATTATTTTTTTGTTTCTTGTATCTAATTGTTCATATGAAAATTGATGTTTCCTGTCATTTGAAGTTGTTGTTTTAATTTCTAAAGCTTGATTTTTTAAGTAAAAATCAAAAGTATCAGTGGTCTCTGGATGCCAAGCCTCAACTAATAAATCAGTTGATTTTAGTTTATGAATTACAAATAATTCTCCCCAAAAACCAACTAAGTCATTATTTTTATTTTGTGAAATTTTTCTGTATAATTCAATAAGACTTTTTGTTTTTTCATATATTTCTTTTTCAGAAATATCCTCTTTAATGTTTTTTACTGAGTCACTGAGTGAACTCAGAAATATTTCTCTTAGTCTTTCATCATTTGAAGTACATTTCAGGATACTAAATTTTTTTTTTGTTTTATTTCCTTTAAATTTAATTGTAGCTTTGATTGAATGGTTTAATTGTAAATTTTGAATATTTTCTTCTTTTCCTTTTGGACTCTTTGTAGAAAATAAAAGGGCTATATGACCTAGCCCATTAATGCCAATAAAGTGATTATTAGAATTTTGAATATTCTTTGTATTATAAATGTCACTATTTTTTCCTTTAGGTATTAATAACTTTTTAAAATCTTTTGCTAAATTCATCTTTGTACTGCTGAAATACTTTCTCTAAACATAGATCTAGGCATAAAAAAACTTAAATATGGAATTTTTTCAGCAATAATTTTACCATCTCCATTTAATCCTTCATATATAGTTAGTTCATGAATTTGTAATGTTGGTGTTTGCAGAGATTCTTCGTTATTAGATATGCCACTTAAATAATCCCAATGAATTCTTATGTCACCTGGGAAAACATTGTATGAGTCTTGATTATTAAATTTTGAACTTTGTCCTATCTGAGAGGTCACTGGACCCTCTTTAATATCTGTAATAGTAGGTTTTGGATCTTGGTTTCTATTTTTGACGTATGGAGATCTAATATTGCCATCATCATCTCCAAAAATCAAAATCGGACAAATAGTATTTTGCCTTTTCTCTTTTTCTATTATCCATTCATCTTTATTTAAATCTTCTTGAAGAGGATCTAGATAAAGCTCAATCATGTTCATTAACAGACTAAATTTGTTCATGTCTCTTGTGTCAAACTCAAATTCGCTTAATAATTCTAATACATCCGTAAGAGGAACATTTTTTAAAGCTTTAATATTTTGACCAACGATCCAAGGGTGATTTTCTTTAATCTCATCAATGTCTCCCAAAAGCTGGATTTGATTGCTTAACTTGTTTATGATTACATCTTTATATAACTTTCTGTTGTTAACTAATTGTTTTTCATCTAATAAATGAGAATATCTGCATCTTACCGATTTTAAGTATGCTTCTGATCTAGATCTCAATTCAAAATCATTCATTATTCCTGCTCTTGTTAATCTAAATTGTGATCTTTCTCGACCAAACCAATATCTCTTCATCTTTTTTAGATTTTGATTTGATTTTAAAAACCTGTCTAAGAATTTCATAAGATTTTTGTTTCGGTCATACTCGCCTTCAAAAAAACCTAGCACTTCATCTGTAAACCATAATCTCAGAAAATCAGAATTTTTACCTTGATAACCCATAAATCTTGCTCTCTGTAACAAAGTATCTTCTTGTCGACCACCAAGAGATCTACACAGGTAGGTAACAGTTAAACCTTCAACAGTATATCCCCTATCCAGTCCAAAACCTCCAACTAAAATATTTGCATAATGTCGTCTATAATCTACAGCAGGAATGCCTCTTCTCCCTTCTGCTGCATTGAATGGAACTGGAGTTCTGCCTAAACAGTCAGAACCTTGAAAATATCTTAAAAATTTTTCATCAACCTCTGGAATCTTAGATTTAGAATATTTTTTAATATCGTTTAAATGTTTTGTAATTTCTTGTTTGAAATCTTTAAATTCTTCACTGTTTTTATCTATTAAGGAAGATCTAACTTTATCTTGCAAGCCTTTAATCCAATTAAGATATATCCTGTGTGTTACAGTTGTTCCTGCGGGATGTATGATCATTGACATATTTTGTTTAGGATCATTAATTTTATCTCTTCCTTGGTATAATGCACAAGCAACAGATGTTAAAAAATACATATATGCATCCCTAAACGACTGAGGGCTTTCTGTGCCTTGATCTTCATATTCTCTAATATTTTCGTCTATTGGTCTAACATACTGACCAATTTTAACTTGATTTGAAAAAAAATATTCTAAACCTGTATATTCCTTGCCAGGTTTAATAATCTCTCCAAAAGATGGAGAGAGATTATTAAAAGTATTGATTAATAAATTTGCATTAGGCGTAGCTGTGTATCCTAGAAAAGAGTGAAACTTAAATATTCTTCTTAAATTTCTTATGGCTAGATGGGTTGCTGTACCAATAAAAGTTAAATTAATTTTTTCTCCCACATAGTCTTCAAGTTTATTTTTCAAATCTATACCAGGATTAATTTCAAATAATTCATTGGGATCTTCAATATTGGCTCGCTCACATAATATATCTATAGTATCATTAGTTTTTATTTCATAAAGTTCTCTATCATCTATAGTTTCTGGATCATTTTTTGAAGCTTTAGAGTTTAGAGAGTGATGATCACATTCATCATCAACAATTAGAGTTGGAATTTTAGAATATTTTGATAAGTCAAAATTAGATGCCTCATTAAAAAGCTTTGTTAATCTTCTTATTCTTGAAGGATTTTTCATAGATAATATCACAAGCGTTTTTTTTGAGTCTTCTTCTATATTTGGATTATTCCAATCAATAAGATTTGATTTTAATATATCAAGATTTCTTGGATGATCCCATTCTCTTCCTACGTTTCTTAATACTTCAAATCTTCTAGACTCTAAAATGTTATCTATCCGACCAGTGTTTTGCACAACTAGGGGGCCGACACTTCCTGTTAATAAAATTAAAATTTTAAAGTTATTGTCTGCTGCCAAAGTAAATACAGCTTCCATAGATGTAGTCTTACCACTTTGAATTTGACCAAAGCAAAGACCTGTAGAATTTAGATTTTCCTCAGTAACATTTTTAGGATTTATACATTTACCTAAAATTTTACCACTTCCTGACTCTAAATTGTTTCTATCTTCTTCGTTCATATTTTTTTTTGTAGATAAATAGTTAGAGAATATTTCTCCATTACTTAGAGGCGTCCAAGTTGGATTAATTTTCAAATTTTCATTTGAATAATCTTGTTCTATTTCAATTATTTTATTTTCAGTCATCTAATTTATAGTAGGAGGGACAGTATCGATTATGGTATTTATATATTCCCGTATCATAAAAGTATCTTTAAAGCCTCTTTCTTTGCCAATTATTTCAGCTAATACTATATAACAAAGTAAGGATAGCATACCTTCTATTTCTTTTTCGTCATTTCCAAAATATTGAGAACTAAAGCCTTTATGCATCATAATTTGTATTTGTACTCGTTTTTCTTTTCTGCTTTTTTTATCCAGACTATAATTAAGCCATTTTTTATTTTCTACATCTTTGTCATTATTTAGTATTACATCGATGATCCATTCTTCTCCTTGAAAATTGATTTTTTTTGATTTTATTTTTGTTGGTTTTGATACAGGTTTTGGTAGTTCTTTAGGAATTTCAGGAGGTTTTTTTATTTCAACTTCTTCAACGGCAGACATTGCTTTTGAAAGCTGTACCATTGAAGAACTTCCAGCTCTTTCATAAGTAGATCTAGCTTCAGGTGTATGAATTTCTTTTCTAAATCTATCAGCTTGTCTAATTATAGGCATATCATCAGAGTCTAATACTGATTTTAATTTTGTTAAAAAACCTTGCTTGTCATCTTCTGACCAATTTAAATTATCTTTAGTGTGAGTAACTTCCATTTCATCATCAAAATGAATTTCACCAAACAATCTCCTAGCTATAGAGGAGCCTTCTTGTCTAACTAATTTTAATGGTCTCCATGGTTCATCATTACTACCAAATAGAAGTCTATTTCTTCTAAAAACAGCAAATCCTGCATTTTTATTTCCAGGGTCTGCTATTGCAGCATATCCCCAAACGTTTTTACTTGTTTTATTTATAGTAAAATCAAAATCAAATTTTTTAAACCAAGTGATTTTTTTAGGATTAATTATATCATCATCCAAATCTTTATAACTAGGGGCCTTAAGAACTGGTAAGTTTTTATATCTTAATAAAGATCCGTTATATCTAATCTCAATTTCATTCTTATTAATAAAAGTTCTATACATAGAAGCTAAATGATCTTTAATTCTCTCTACACTTTTTCCTCTTGGATTGTGGTTAAGATCTTTAAGAGTAACAATTGTATAATGAGAGTTTTTATTCATCTTTGAAGTTTTGTAAGATAATCTGTCATTTTTCTCTTTAGTAATTTTTTCTATGTCAAACTTTGCTTCTGTTGCAAAATCCTCTCCAATTGCTTTAGATTTAACTGCCCAAAGATTTGAAAACCAACAAGCAGCTGTTTTCATTCCCATTCCAAACTCAGATAAACCATTTTGTTTTTTTGGTCTCATTGCAGCTTGGAAAGCTCTCTCATAATTTTCTTCATTAATTCCACCTGCATTATCTTTTATTTCGATAACAGCACCACTTACATAAATATCAATTTTTAATTTATAGTTGCTATGTAATCTTTTTAATTTTGTTTTATTGTCAATGTAGCTTTGAATTGAGTTATCAACAAATTCAGCAGTTGCATGCCATGGTGTATAATTTATTGCTGATAAAATAGATAAATAACCAACACCTGGTCTTATATTAATCGTATTTGACATAAAATTATTTAAGAAATTAATATATAATTTCAGATGAGGCAAACAAATTTCATTAATTAATTACCTAATTTAAGTTTTTGAAAATTTATGATTTGTAAGGTTCTATTGGTAAATTTAATATTTCATAAATAATAATATCTAATATTATGGGACAATACATGAAAGAGACTAAAGATTACAATTACGAAAATCCATTACAAAAAAATCAACATATAATGCGATCCACTGAAGAATTACAAAAAGTTATAGATAGTAAACCTCAAAATTGGACAAAGAAAGATTTTCGAGGAGAAGGTAAAAATAACAATACAAAAATTTTAACTAGAAAAGAAACTGAGCGTGAAGGTTTAGTTTTTGGGATTGAAGGAAATAAAAAAAGATACCAAAGAAGTAGACTTCAATGTTCAATGTGTGGTCAATTTAAATCTTTGAAAGATTTTCCTAATGATAAATACGGATCTAGCAACGGTAAAAGAAGCAATTGTTCTGACTGTGATACTATTAGGAGTAAGGATTATTATTATAGTCATAAAGTGTAATTATAATAATTAACTAATAATTTTAAGATTGATAACTCTATTAGATAAGCTAAATAAGATTTATGGAATTACTTCTAGTTCTTAAAATTCTTTTTATAATTGGTATTATTATTGCGTTATACGCAGTTCTTAGAAATCTAGACATAATAAAAATTATAATTAAATACTGGTACGACTTAATCTTTGGAAAGTAATTTAATTATTTTTTTCACACCTTTCTTTTTCAAAGACTTTTTTGAATAAAATAAGCAAGCTGAAGATTTTAAAATTGTATCTATTACCTTTAAGTTGTTTTGTCTAAGTGTCTCACCGGTTGATGATAAATCGATACATAAATCTGCAACACCTAATTGATTAGCAACCTCAGTAGCTCCTTTTGAACTAATAAGTTCATATTGAGTTATGCCTTTAGAATTAAACCAAGAATTACTAAGATTTCTAAATTTAGTGGCACACCTCATAAGTCTTTTATGTTTTAGAAAAAATTCATAAGAAATATCCTCCAAGTCAGTAGGATTTATGCAGTCTACCCAATTATTATCCACTGCAACCACTAAATCTGATTTTCCCCAATTATATTCTTTAGCAAGTGATATTTTAGATTGAATACTTGGTTCACTTTCACGCCATAAGTCTTTACCACTAATTCCAATGTCTCCAATATTTTTTCCTAAGGCCTCCAAAATTTCTGTTGCGTTCATATATAATACACGAACCATAGGGTAGCCTTTAATAGTGCCTATTAATGAACGTTCACTTTTTTGAATAATCTTTAATTTATTTTTTTTGAATACCTGTTCGGCTTGTATTTTCAAGCGTCCCTTACTTAAGGTTAAAATAGTAATTATTTCTTTTGTCATAGAATACTTCTATTAATTGCTGCACCCACAGCGTTTAGATTTTTTTTATTTCCAAGATCCTTAATTAAAGAGTCAAACCTTCCTCCACTTAAAAATACCTCTTTTTTATTATTTAATTTAACTTGAATATTAAACGTCATCCCTGTGTAATAGTTTACTGTTCGATTAATATTGGTATTAAAAATTACTTTGGTATTTTTGATATTATTTTTATTAATTGGAAAATAGTCTGAGCTTATAAATATATTTAAATTATTTTTTTTAAAAAAATTATTTAATATCTTTGGTGCTTTTTCAATAGAACAAGAAATCTTTAAATAATCTTTAATTATTTTTACACTTTTTTTATTAGATAAATTCCTTGGATCTTGATAATTTTTAAGATCGAATCTTTCTAAAATATCCCTTAGAGTTCTTCCAGAATAAGTTGTATTTAAATCTTTTTTTCTTAATTTCTCAGCAAATTTTTTATCCTGTTCAACAATTTTTAGATCTATATCCTTATTATTAGACAATTTTTTTAAAAGTTGTTCAAAATAAACTTCCCTAGAGTAGTGTCTTTTAATTTTTTCTCTCCATCTAAGTGGGAGATTTGTAAGTTTGTTTATCAGAACATGAAATATTTCAATATTACTTAGATTTAACTCACATTTTTTAAATTCTGATTTTTTAAATATCTCGAGAGAAGTTTTAATTACTTCAAAATCATCCTCAGCTTTAGAGTTTGAATTGAAGATTTCAAATCCAGTTTGTTTAATAACTGGAGATTTGTTATTTTTATTTTGTTTACGATAAGCTTCACCACTATAAGACCATTTGGTTTTTTTTTGAGATTTATCATTTATAAATTTAATTACACTTGCAATGGAAAGATCGCTTCGTAAAGCATACTCCGTGTAATTTTGATCATAAAAAGAAAAAAGATATTGTCTAAAATTACCACCTGATCTTTTTAAAATATGCTTTGACTCAATAATACTATCAAGCTCTATATTCTTAAAACCATTTTTTTTAAGAATATTAGATAATTTTTCTGATTTCATCGATTAAGTTTTCTTTAGGGATTGTTTGGCTATTTTCACCTTTAACACCTTTTAGGTCTTTTATAGTAACAGTATTGTCGTTAAATTCATTTTCACCACAAATGATGGCTACAGAAAGCCCTCTACGATTTGCATAATCTAATTGTTTTGAAAGCTTCTTCTTACTGTCTAAAAAGATTTCAGAACTAATATTATTCTTTCTTAATGTGTTTAGTATTTCATAATATTGATCCAAATATTTAGGATCCATTACACACAAAAGTGTGGGTTTTTGTTCCTTGGCTTCAATCCCCTCTTTTTGCATAAAACAAAACACCACGCGATCAATTCCTATTGATATGCCGGTGCCAAGGAAAGGTTCGCCTTTAAACTTTGTAACTAAGTATTCACCACCACTACAACATGACCCTGGATCTATAACTTTACCTTTTGCATTTTTAACTTCAAATTTTAGATTAGTTTCAACTATGAAACCTGTATAAATATCAAGACCACGAATTTTTGAAGGATCAAATTTTACCTGATCTGCATATTCGCCATACTTTAAAACTTCAAATAATTCTTCCAACTCTTTAATTCCTTCTTGAGCAAGAGAGTTTTTCATGTCTTTTTTAAGTTCATTTAAATCTTTAATTTTTAAAAAATCTAAGATCTTGGACGCTTGTTCATCTGATAAATTTGCTCCTCTTGTAATTGCCCCGCTACTATCTTTTCTTTCAGTTTTTAATAATTGTTCCACACCTTTAAGGCCAAATCCCTCTTTGTCGACTTTATCAATAGCACGCAAAACTTTTTGTTTTTGTTTTTCGTCAATAATTTTAAGTTCATCCATTAGTCCTTGAACAATTTTTCTATTACTAATGTTAATTTCAAATTCAGATTTATTTAGTCCACATTCGATGAAAGTACTTGCTATAATATTACAAAGTTCAGCATTTGCTTGTTTAACATCAAATTTACCAATAATGTCAACGTCACACTGGCCGAACGATTTAAATCTGCCATTTCCTGGTTTCTCTCGTCTATAGACAGTTTCTCCTATTTGATAACGTTTATAAGGATTGGGTAACTCTAAATAATTTTGACTATAGTAGCGAATACATCCTTGAGATAAGTCATATCTTAGAGATATATCAGTACCAGAATCATCGAATGTAAAAATGTCTGCCATTGGGTTATTGTCATCTTCAGCTAATGAATTGCCAATTACAGAACTTAATTCCATTGGACTAGTCTCTAATGGACTAAACCCGAATTTAATGAAATTTTTTTCGATTATATTTAATAATTTCTTTTTTAATGCTAACTCATCTCCTGATCTATCTTTAAAACCACTAGGTAAAGTTGCTTTTATTTGTTTTTCTTTATTCATTTTATTTAGACATTTTTCCAAACGCCTTATGGTACGGTAGGATGGGTTCGAACCATCGACCCCTAGTTCCACAAACTAGTGCTCTAACCAGCTGAGCTACTACCGCATAATTTATTTCTATATTATTTTTGTGTGGATTTAAAATTATATTATAAATAAATAGCCTACAGGCTATGGAAGCAAATTCTATGAGTTTTTCTTGAAGTCTCTCTATATGTAATATTTATAATCATGACCAGCTTTTAGACAAAATTAAGAAATATGCAATAGTAAATTAAAAAGGGTACTTATTAATTTTGAAATAAATACTCTTTTAAATTTAAATTTTGAAAAATTTATGACTCGATTTTCTTCAAGTTCACAGCTGAAGGTCCTTTGGGGCCATCTTCAAGATCAAAAGAGTATTTTTCTCCTTCATTTACATACCTAAGACCTGCAGCTTTTACAGCTGAAGCATGAAGAAATACATCCTTCTCCCCATCGTCACGTTGGACGAAACCATAGCCTTTTTTTCCGTTGTACCACTTGACGCTGCCATTTATTGTAGTCATGTTCTTATCCTCGTATTAATTATATAAAAATTTTATTTAATTTTATTCGCAATTTCAAGATATTTAAAAGAACAATATATATGAATATATAATGAGATCGTCATGGTGGCTGGAGAGAGATTCGCACTCCCGACACAAGCCTTTTCAGGGCTCTGCTCTACTCCTGAGCTATCCAGCCGTTATTGTGGTCGCTTTAACCACGAAAAATAATCCTACCTCTAGACGTATCGTATCCTGATACAGAAACTGTTACCGTATCGCCTTGAAGGACGCGAATTCTATTTTTCCTTAATTTTCCAGCCGCTACACATACCACAGTGTGACCGTTGTCCAAGAGGACACGGAACATTGCGTTCGGCAATAAGTCTGAAACTTTTCCTTTTAGTTCAAAGACATTTTCTTCTTTAGGCAAATTATTTTTTCTCCATTCTTTTTTTTATTGACCTACTGTGGCCTATTAAATTTTCAAAAGTGCTCAAGAGATATCCACTCTTTCCAAGTTTTGCAACACCTTTTTTACTTAGTTCATTGTAGCTTATTTGTTTAATAAACTCTTTAACTCCTAATCCTGATGAAAATTTTGCACTTCCATTTGTTGGAAGAGTGTGCTGTGTAGGTCCATAATCACTAAGTGCCATGCTACTATAAGAGCCAATACAAATACTTCCTGCATTCGTTATATCATTTAAGTATTTTTTATAATTTTTTTGTAACATCTCAATATGTTCAGGTGCTATATAATTAATTATTGAAACAATGTTTTTATCGCTGGATGCATAAATTAAAGCACCATTTGCTTTTAAACTTTTTTTTGCAATTTCTTTTCTTGGTAAATCTTTTATTTGATTAGCAATTGAGAGTTCAACTTTTTTAATCAAATTTTTATCTTTAGTTAATAACATTGCCATAGATTCTGGGTCATGTTCACTTTGCGCAAGCATACTTGATGCAACAATATCTGGTGATGTTGAAGAATCTCCCCAACAAATTATTTCACTTGGGCCTGCATTCATTGACTCAATCCCACATAATCCTTCAAGAAAAACTAATTTTTTTGCTAAAGCAACCCAACTTGATCCTGGACCTACAATT
>Ga0209223_10005978_pt1 | contig 10575 bp, 8 predicted proteins | sample COG_06_FD_184750 | JGI IMG/M metagenome (GOLD analysis project Ga0209223, IMG submission 184750) | Pelagic Microbial community sample from North Sea - COGITO 998_met_06 (SPAdes) (version 2) | ecosystem: Environmental > Aquatic > Marine > Neritic zone/Coastal water | place: Helgoland, sampling...
TTCCGATCTTTCTTGGCATCGGCGACGATGGTGGTAGCGCCCTGCTTGACGCCATCGCTTTCTGTGACATTGAGGGACACAAAAGTGACGTCGGGGTTATCAAACATGGACTGTGACCCGGTGGCAAAGTCACTGAGCCTTGTTCCCACATGAAGGATCAGGTCTGCCTGGGCAACCAGGGCTGCGGTGTGAGGGGTTCCTTCCAGTCCGATTCCTTGCAGGTGCCAGGGCTCGGGGTGTTGGATGGCCCCCTTGCCACCGAAGGTTTCGGCGACCGGGATTCCGGTGTCGTGGCTAAATTTCTCCAGCTCAGGCGTTGCGCCTGAGTAGTGAATTCCACCGCCAGCAATCAGAATGGGCTTTTTTGCTTGGGAAATAAGCGCAGCGACCGCCGCGATTTCGTCGACATCTGGTGTGGGGCGACGAATGATCCAGTCGCGTTCTTCAAAAAACTCTGCGGGGTAATCAAAGGCGTGGGACTGGACGTCTTGAGGAAGTGACACCACGACGGCTCCGGTTTCGGTGGGATTCGCCAACACCCGAAAAGCGGCCGGCAGTGACACCAAGAGTTGTTCCGGTCGAGTGATGCGGTCGAAGAAACGCGCGATGGGTCTAAAGGCATCGTTGACCGTGACCTCGGGTTCCCCGGGTCGCTCCAACTGCTGCAAGACCGGGCCTTGACGCCTGGTGGCATAGGTGTCACCGGGGAGAAGCAAGACGGGCAAGCGATTAATTGTTGCCAGCGCGGCTGGGGTCACTAAGTTCATGGCTCCGGGACCCACCGATGCGGTCACGGCGAGGGTTTGGTGTCGACGCCGGGCTTTGGCGAAAGCAATCGCCGCGTGAGCCAAGCCCTGCTCGTTGCGGCCTTGAACGAAAGGTAAGTCATCGCTGTACTGATCGAAGGCTTGCCCCAAACCGGCGACGTTGCCGTGGCCAAATATGCCGAGCGCTGCGGGGATAAATCTCTGCCTCTTTCCATCGGCCACGGAGTATTGAACCGAAACAAAACGCACGAGTGCTTGGGCAACGGTCAGCCGGATGGTTTTTCCTGAGGGTCCTTTAGTCATGTCGCTCTCCTAGTTGGGATGGGGGTCTAGACGCGGGAGTGAAGGATGACGGTTTTCCAGTCCGTCATTTCGTTCACCGTTGTTCTGACTCCTTCTTTGCCAATGCCACTGGATTTCATGCCACCGTAGGGCATCAGGTCCGCCCGCCACAGGGGCGTCCAGTTGATGTGAACAATGCCGGAGTCAATATCGCGCATGGCTCGAATGGATTCGTCTTGGTCGTGGGTGAACACTCCCGCTCCTAACCCATACTCGGTCGAATTAGCCAGGCGCAGAGCGTCTTCAAAGTTTTCTGCCGTCGTGACGGAAACGGCAGGACCGAACAGTTCTTCCTGGGCGAAGGGGTGATCACCTGGGACATTGCGAACGATGGCGGGGGTGAGGATGGTTCCCTCTCGCTGCCCACCGGTGATCAGTCCGGCGCCATCGGCGACCACTTTTTGGATGGCGTGTTCCACCCGGATCGCTTCTGCTTCTGAAATCAGGGTTCCCACCATCGTGTCATCGAGGGCGGGGTCCCCTACGGTAATCGCTTGTACGCGGGGTGTGAGGGCAGCCAAGAAATCTGCCTCGATGGCCTGGTCCACAATGATGCGTTGGGCAGCAATACATACTTGGCCGGCATTGACATAGCCGCCCAGCGTGATGGAGTGTGCTGCTTGTTCGATATCCGCAGACTTCGTCACGATCACGGGGGAGGATGCCCCAAGCTCCAGCGAGAGCTTCTTGATTCCTGCGATTCGGGTGATCCGGTCTCCCACGGCAGTGGAGCCAGTGAAGGAGACCTTATTCACCCTTTGGTCTGTGATGAGCTTTTCGCCCAGGCGTGCCCCTGGGCCATTGAGGAGCCCCAGTACGCCCGGTGGCAACCCCGCATCGAGGAAGCACTGCGTCAGGGCGATAGCGGTGAGGGGGGCGGTGAGTGCTGGCTTGAGGATGACAGCATTTCCCGCGGCCAAGGCGGGACCTACTTTGTGCAGCACGAGGAGGGAGGGGTAGTTGAAAGGCGTAATCGCGACCACAACACCGACGGGTTGAGCAAGAGTGAAACCGATCTTGTCAAAACCGGTACCCGCGTTGGCATCCAGGGGAAGCGAATCGCCATACCGGTGGGCGCCTTCGAATGCCGAGAGCCGGATGATTTCTCCCGCTCGTGAAGCTTCGCCCCTGGCTTCCCGAATACTTTTGCCCATTTCGTTGCTGATAATCCGCGCTAGTTCTTCACTGCGGGTGTCGGCAATCCTGGCGGCCTCCAGCAGAATTATGGCTCGCTGGTGAGCGGGAGTTTGGCGCCATAGCTTGGCTCCTGCAACGGCAGCCTCAAGCGCAGAATCCACATCGCTCTCGCTGGCGATCACTACTTCACCCAGCGCAGCGCCAGAAAAGGGCGAGGCGACAGTGTGGATAGTGGACGATGCGGGGTGTTTCCACGCGTTATTAATGAGTAGTCCGGGGGTGGCCACGGTGCCTCCTGTGTCAAGCGAACAATCTTTGTTATCACAAAGTGTAGGCATAGATTAGGCCGTTGCCACCACCCATAGGTGACAAAAATTGACCTTTGGAAATGTCGCTGGCAGCAAAAATGGGGGCAAAAAAGCCTGAAATAGAGCCATTTTGACCCAGAGCGACTCCGGATCGAAAGGTCACTATTCGATAACATCTCGGGTTTCGTTTCCCCACTATGTCATAACAAAGTACATACTAGGGGTCGGTGTGTCTGTTCGGATGCACTCTTTGGAAAACTAAGTAACTCAAGGATGAGAGGCCGTATTTTGGATATCAAAAAACTCGCCGTTCTCACCGGTGTTGTTGCTCTCACTCTCGCCGGTTGTGCAGCGGGAACTGATAGCGATGCCGGTGAAACTGCATCAACCGAAACCGCCGCAGCTGAAACTGTTGAGGCTGTTGCCGTAAGCGACATCAAGATCTGTGTTTACACGCACGGCGATGGTGGAACCTTCTGGTCAGTCGCACAGGCTGGCGCAGAAAAAGCTGGAGAAGACCTCGGAATCACCATTGATTACCAGGGCTCGACCAACGACTCTGCTCGTCAGGCCGCAACCATCGAGGGCGCTGTCTCCGCTGGTTGTACTGGCGTAGCCGCTTCTGCTCCGGACCCCGGTGCAATCGAGCAGGCCATGCTGGGACTTGCTGACGCAGGTATCGCCACCGTGACGATGAACTCCGGTTCTGATGTCTTCAAGAGCCTCGGTGCGTTCACGCACGTTGGTCAGGACGAAATCGTTGCTGGTCGCGAAGCTGGGTACAAGTTCAACGACCTCGGTGCCACCAACATCCTCTGCCCCATTCAGGAAGCAGCAAACGTTGGACTCACTGACCGTTGTGCCGGTGCACGCGAAACCTCAACGGGTACCGTGACCGACTTCAACCTTGATGGTGGACTGCAGGACCTCACGGCCGCATCCGCAAAAATCAAGGCAGCTCTCGAAGCTGACCCCACGATTGACGCAGTCTTCGCATTGAACGCAGACATCGCAGCCAAGGCTGTTTTGCCCGCCGTTCAGGACCTGGGCCGTGACATCTTCATCGGAACCGTTGACATGTCCGAGGACGCACTCAACGCCATCTCCGCCGGAGACATCGTATTCGCCATCGACCAGCAGCAGTACGCACAGGGCTACCTCTCGGTCGTCTTGTTGTACTTGAACGCTACCAACGCACACTCGCTTGGTGGTGGACTGCCGATGTACACCGGTCCTGGATTCGTTGACGCAAGCAACGTTGAGCAGGTCATTGGATTGGTTGCAGCGGGTACCCGCTAAGTAACACCAGTTCATGCGCTGGGGGGATTGACTAGGGTAAGCCTTAGCCAATCCCCTCACGTGCTTACTACCTTCTGCACGACCGAGAGAAACAGAGACAATGACGACTCAAATAAAAGACGAGCGGGTGTCGCAAACCTCGTTCGCTACAAAAATGCTGCAGCGCCCCGAATTAGGTGCGCTGATCGGCGCCGGTGTAATCTTCTTCCTTTTCTGGAGCGTTGACACCACAGGAAACTTTGCCGCCATCGGCGGCACCGCCGGGTGGACGGATATTGCCGCCCCCATCGGAATCATCGCGGTGTTTGTCGCCTTGCTCATGATCGGAGGCGAATTCGACCTCTCAACCGGAGTCATGGTCGGCACCTCCGGACTGATGGCCGGGTTGCTCACTACGGAGTACAACCTCAATGTCTGGGTTGCCATCGCTCTTGTCTTTGCCTTCGCGCTTCTCGTGGGCTTCATCAACGGCATGGTCGTCGTGAATACCGGACTTCCCTCCTTCATCGTCACACTGGCAACCTTCTTCGTGTTGCGCGGTGCGAACCTGGCTGTCACCAAAGAACTCACCGGAACGGTCCGGGTAGCAAACGTCGAAGACAGTAACGGCTTCGACCAGGCGCACGCGATCTTCGCCTCCAAGATGATGATCGGCACCTCGAACTTCCAGGTGTCCATCATTTGGTGGATTCTTGCCACGATCTTTGCCACCTGGTTGCTGACCAGGACCCGCTTTGGAAACTGGATCTTTGCTTCCGGTGGTGACAAAGTCGCCGCCCGTAACGCCGGAGTTCCGGTCAATCGCACCAAAATTATTTTGTTCATGATGTCCTCGTTGTCCGCGTCGTTTGTGGGAATCATGTTCGTGCTTCGTTTGCAGGGCATGCAGGCGGGGCAGGGCGTGGGTATGGAGTTCTTCTACATCATTGCCGCAGCCGTGGGAGGCACGCTCCTCATGGGTGGTGCAGGCTCTGCTATTGGAGCGTCCATTGGAGCGGCCATTATGGGAATCGCTGACATCGGTATTCCCTACGCTCTCTGGGATCAGGACTGGCGTTGGACTTTCATCGGCGTCATTCTTTTGGCAGCAGTGTTGGTCAACACCTGGATAGGCACGAAAGCAAAAGGAGCAAAACGATGACTGATATCGCTTTGGAACTGAAACAGGTAGGCAAAGCATTCGGAAGCGTTATCGCGCTCTCTGACGTGTCCGTCAAAGTCCGCAAAGGAGTGGTCACCTGCATCTTGGGAGATAACGGTGCCGGTAAGTCCACGCTGATCAAGACCCTCTCTGGTGTGCACAAGCCCTCCAGTGGCGTCTACGAGGTCGATGGCGTTCCGATGACATTTGGGTCTCCCCGTGATGCCCTTGCCAACGGAATCGCGACGGTCTATCAAGACTTAGCAACCATCCCGTTGATGTCGGTCTGGCGTAACTTCTTCTTGGGCAATGAAATCACCAAGGGTTGGGGTCCACTGCGTCGTCTCGATGTCAAAAAAATGCAGGAGCTCGCGAAAAAGCACCTGATGGAAATGGGCATCGACCTTCGCGACACGGGTCAGCAGATCGGCACGCTTTCTGGTGGAGAGCGCCAGGCTGTGGCCATCGCTCGCGCCGTGTATTTCGGGGCGAACGTGTTGATTCTGGATGAGCCCACCTCCGCTTTGGGTGTGCGCCAGTCGGGAATCGTGTTGAAGTATGTGTTGGCTGCGAAAGACCGCGGTGTTTCCGTTGTTTTCATCACCCACAACCCTCACCACGCGTACCTCGTGGGCGACTACTTCTATCTGCTCAACCGCGGCCACCTAGCCAACGAATATGAGCGTGAAAAAGTCGAACTCGAAGAGCTCACCAAAGCCATGGCCGGGGGCGCCGAGTTGGATACCCTCACCAAAGAAATTCAGGCCGTTCGCCTCGGAAAGTAGTGGCTTCCCTGTTACTGCCCCTTAGTTCAGGGCAGTAACAGGGTGAAGCGCTCCGTCTGCTTCTGCAGCGAGGGCGATTAAGCAATCTTTCACGCTCACTTTTCCCACGCCCAGCTCCGACTTGACCCGCGAATTATCCAGTGATGTGTCGATGGGAACAGGTTCACTAAAGAGTGCCTCCGCAGGGGGCGGGCCTGAGCGCAACAGGGACGAATCCAAGCCGAAGACGTCGCAGGCTTGTTCGGCGAGTTCTCTGCGAGTGAGGGCATCATCGGCGACAACGTGGAAGCATCCCGATGCCTCTCGCTCGATAATGCGGTGAATCGTGGCACCAATTTCCGAGGCGAGTGAGGGTGTTGCCACGGCGTTCACGCCCGGGCCATCAAAGACCAAAAATGTTTCCCCCGCTTGAAGGGCGTTCACCAGGGCGGTGACAAAATATCCAAAACCGACATCTTGGGTTCGTGGCATTTCGGCGACCAAGCGGTTGCGGCCCATCACACCGCCGATGCGGCAGATCACGCCAGTTTCAGGTGCCAGATCGCGAACGACTTGTTCGCCAAGGGCTTTGAGGAAACCATACGTGTTCACCGGTCTGCCGTAGCTGGACTCGGGAACCTTATGAGAGCTGCCATCCATGACCCAGTCGGTGGAAATATAGATCGGCTTGGCCCCCACCGCGACCGCCGCCGAAGTCACGGCTTGGGTGAGGCCTGGATAGGCACGATACGCAGCCCCGGCATCGAGGTTCTGGAAGTCATTAGCGATTGCCGTGTGAACTAGTGCGTCACAGCCGGTAATAGCCGAAGCAACCGCAACAGAATCTGAAGTATCGAGCACTTCGTAGTTCCAGGGCACCGCCATCTGTGGCGTTGCCCTGGTCAAAACCACGACATCGTGTCCTGCAACCGCCAGGACCTCGGCGATGTTGGAACCGAGGAACCCGGTGCCGCCGGTCAGAGCGACCTTAGCCATAACTAGTTCTGTGGGAAGCCGAGGTTGAGACCGCCGTGGCTGGGATCCAACCACCGCGAGGTGACAACCTTTTGCTTGGTGAAGAAGCGGAAACCTTCTGCGCCGTGGGCACGGGAATCACCAAAGAGTGACTGCTTCCAGCCGCCAAAGGAGAAATAGGCCATCGGCACGGGGATGGGCACATTCACGCCCACCATTCCGACCTCGATGTCGACGACAAACTTTCTGGCAGCTCCACCATCGTTGGTGAAGATGGCGGTGCCATTACCGAAGGCGCCACTGTTGATCAACGCGACCCCTTCTTCATAGGTTTTCACCCGAACGATGGAGAGTACGGGGCCAAAGATTTCTTCCTGATAGACCTTGGAACTTGTCGGCACGTGATCGATCAGGGTGGGTCCCAACCAGAAGCCATCTGCGTCACCATCGGGCTGCACGGTGCGGCCATCGGCCACAATCGTGGCGCCATCTTTTTCGGCGATCTCGATGTAAGAGGCAACCTTGTCGCGGTGAACCTTGGTGACCAGAGGTCCCATATCGCAAGAGCGTCGTCCATCGCCGACCTTGATGGCCGACATTTTGGTGTGGATCGCCTCGACCAACGTGTCGCCGATGGGGTCCACGGCAACGACGACGGAAATAGCCATGCAGCGCTCGCCTGCGGAGCCAAAACCTGCGTTCACGGCAGAGTCAGCGACTAAGTCGATGTCAGCATCGGGTAGAACCAGCATGTGGTTCTTCGCACCACCGAGTGCTTGGACGCGCTTGCCGTTCTTGGCGCCTGTTTCATAGACGTACTGGGCAATCGGGGTGGAACCCACGAAGGAAATGGAGGCAACATCGGGGTTCTCGAGAAGGGCGTCAACAGAGACCTTGTCGCCGTGGACCACGTTGAAGACACCGTCGGGAAGGCCGGCTTCTTTCCACAGGTCAGCAATCCACATCGATGCTGTGGGGTCTTTCTCGCTGGGCTTGAGGATCACCGTGTTCCCTGCAGCAATGGCGACGGGGAAGAACCACATCGGGACCATCGCGGGGAAATTGAACGGGCTAATGATCCCCACCACACCCAAAGGCTGGGTCAAGGAATACACATCGACGTCAGTGGACGCGTTCAGGGAGTAGTCGCCCTTCAACAGGTGGGGGAGGCCGCAGGCAAACTCCACGACCTCTTGTCCTCTCGTGATTTCTCCCAGAGCATCGGAGAGCACTTTGCCGTGCTCTTCAGTAATGATCGCAGCCAGCTCACCTTTTCGTTCCTCGAGTAGCTCGCGGAACTTGAAAAGGATCGCAACCCGCTTAGTCATGGAGACCCTGGACCACGAGGCAAATGCGGCGTGTGCAATCTTCACCGCTGCATCTAGGTCTGACGTTGTCGCCAAGCGAACCGATTTTGTTGCCACACCGCGTGCGGGGTCAAAAACATCGGCAAAACGCTCAGATTCGCCAGCAAACTCTTGCCCGCCGACGTGGTGGTTGATGATGGGGTTAGTCATGGTGGCTTCCTTTATTTGGGCTAATTTTAGCCGTGGACAATATCGACAGCACGGGAAATGGCATCAGCGGCAGTACCTGAGGCCGGATATAAAAGACTTCTTCCCACCACAAGGCCACGAACGCCTGGCAAGGTGAGAGCGTGGGCCCAGTCGGTGTACAGCGCCTCTGGGTCGCTTTGGTTATCCCCGCCAAGAATCAGGGTGGGAAGTGTGGTGGATTCCATCACTCTCGCCATGTCAGGGACAAAGGGAATTTTCAGCCACGTGTAGGCGCTGGATCCCCCGAGTGCTGCGGAAATAGCAATGGAGTGAATGACAGCATCAGCGGTCAACACGTTAGTGACTTTTCCGTCCACCCACTCGCTCATGAAGGGCTCGATCATGATGGGTATTTGTGCGGCCACCGCATCATTGACTGCTTCAGCGGTGGCGATCAGGGTGTCGGCAGTTCCGGCGTCCTGGAGGTTGATCCGGGTGAGGGTTTTGGCAAAATCAAGACCAGCGCGAGCGATGGCATCGATGGAATAGGCGCCAAATCTGTCATCCATTTCAAAGGATGCCCCGCGAAGCCCGCCACGGTTCATCGAACCGACCACAATCTTGTTGTTGAGGGCTCCGAGCAGGGCCAAATCATCGATGATGTCGGGGGTGGCGAGGACACCGTCGACCCCGGGGTTTTCGAGAGCGCCTGCCAAGCGCTCAAGAAGTACCTCGCGGTTTGCCATCGCCATGGCCTCGCTCCCGACGCCCATCGCTGCTCGCCCGGGATGGTCTGCCGCCACGATCATGAGGCGACCATCGCCACTGACGATGTCTCGTCTGCTTCGAGAAGCGAGCGCCTGGGCGATAGCTTCAGGCTGGGTCGCTCTGGTCGCGCTTAGCGCCATGAAATCAATATCAGACATGGTGTACCTCCAAGGCAGTGAGAACTTCTTCTTCAAAGGGCATGGCAGTGGAGCACTCGAGGCGCCCGGCGACGATGGCCCCCGCAGCGTTGGCAAACCTTAGGATTTTTTCGAGATCCCAGCCGCTGAGGAGTCCGTGGCACAAAGCCCCACCGAAAGCATCCCCAGCACCGAGGCCGTTGACAACCTCCACTGCAAAGGGCTCCACTTCAATGCGCTCGGAAGCCGTTTTTGCCATTACGCCTTTGGGGCCGCGTTTGACAACAGCAATCGAGACGCCGCGCTCTAGGAGCGCATCGGCAGCGCGGTCGGGATCGGTCTCACCCACGGCAATTTCACATTCTTCGCGGTTACCGATAGCCACCGTGGACTTCTCCAGGGCTTCCTGCACTTGCTCGGTGGCATCACTGGTCGATTCCCAGAGTTCTGCGCGGTAATCCAAGTCCAAGATCGTGTGTTCTGCGCGCGCACGAACGGCCAGGGCGTGGTGGTGCGTGGACCGGCTTGGTTCCCTGGTGAGCCCGGTGACAGTGGTCCAAAAAATCTTTGCCGATCTGATGGCGTCTTCGTCGAGCTCGTCGGCCTCGATCATCAGATCTGGCGCAACAGGGTCGCGATAGAAATACAGCGGGAAATTATCGGGTGGGAAGATTTCACACAAGACCAGGGGGGTTTTGAGCCCTTCAACGTCAGACACATAGCGAGAGCTCACCCCTAAGCGCTCCAGCTCGTCGCGCACATAGACGCCGAGTGGGTCAGGGCCGGTGCGGGTAATTACGGCGCTGCTTCTGCCATACCGCGCCGCTGCGACGGCCACGTTGGTAGGGCTTCCGCCCAGGAATTTACCGAAGCTCGTGACTTTATCCAACCCCACATTGCTTTGGAGGGGATAGAGATCGATTCCCACGCGCCCCATCGTCAATACATCAAGCGGCATAGGGGCTGGAGCACTAGTCATAAGAAATCACTTCATCAGGGCGGACACTCAATCGTACTTTGTCCTTACAAATTCTTCTACCTGGCGGAGACGGAAATCGTGGTCCCCGTCTTAGCCGATTCCGTGGCGGCATTGGCCAAGACAAGAGCCATCCGGCCGTCTTCGAACGTGGGGGTGTTGGAGGCCTCGCCCCGAATGCGCTTGATGAACTCCTCCAACTCGTTTCGATAGGAGTCCATGTAACGCTCGAGGAAGAAGGTTTGATACGGCGGCTTCGCCTCGACCAGGTTCGCGGTGTAGTGCTGAACGTTCGTGTCGGTGATGTTCTCCGCCCGAAGCATCCCCTCGCTACCAAACGCCTCCACGCGCTGGTCGAACCCGTAGGAAGCGTGGCGGGAGTTGGTAATCAAGACCAGTTCGTCATTGCTTCCCCGCAGGGCCACCGCGGTCGCGTCGTAGTCGCCAAGCCCCTTGATATCGGAG
>Ga0209223_10005979_pt1 | contig 10574 bp, 5 predicted proteins | sample COG_06_FD_184750 | JGI IMG/M metagenome (GOLD analysis project Ga0209223, IMG submission 184750) | Pelagic Microbial community sample from North Sea - COGITO 998_met_06 (SPAdes) (version 2) | ecosystem: Environmental > Aquatic > Marine > Neritic zone/Coastal water | place: Helgoland, sampling...
CCTGATCGCGTTTTTCACGAAAAAGACAAGGAGTGGCTTACCAAGATGCGCCGATATCCTGATCGCCGCGTTGTCTCGGTGGGTTACTACAGCTTGGTGGCTTTGGCCGATTACCGCCCTAAGCCCAACAGCTTTGCGAGCCAAGTAGAATGGTGCCTCCTGTCCAATATTCCCACACTGGCCTTTGACCACAATGCGATCATTGACGCTGGACTGGAGCAGTTGCGCGAGGATGTGGCCAACAGGAACATCATCTTTGAATTGTTGCCAGAGAAGTTTACCCTTGGACAGCTCCAAAGGCTGCACGAAATCATTTTGGGAAAGACCCTCGACAAAAGGAATTTTCGGAAAAATGTCAAGCGCATGGCTGATGTCGTCGCCCTCGATGAAAAGCAGGCGGGTGTACTCCACAAACCTGCCCAGCTCTACACATATCGCAGACAAGATTGAAGTGTACATTCAGTCTCTGCTTCGAAACAGATAACACCCCTACCACTTCATGGCGATTAGGTTGATTTTGCCCGCTTTGCTGGCCACACTCCCTTTCTGGTCAAACGCACAAGTGGTGTGGACCGACCCTCCATTTCCTTCAGCGGACGATCAGGTGACGCTGTATTACGATGCTTCCCAAGGAAATGGGGAGCTCACCGGGGTGATCCCCGTGTACATCCACACAGGACTGATCACTTCCGGGAGTTCTACTCCGACGGACTGGCAATACGTGAACATGCCATGGGCAAGCACCGATCCCGAATGGGTCATGGATTACGTGGGCATCAATTTGTGGAGCTATGACTTTGGAGGCCAAACCTTAGCGGATTTTTATGGACTTCCTGCCAATGAGACCGCCGAACAACTGGCCATGGTGTTTCGCAATGGGAGCGGCACAGCCGTGGGGCGTGACACAGATGGGGGCGACCTTTTCTTGCCACTGAGCGACGGGAGTTTCTCTGCGGTTTTCTTGCAGCCGCAGTCCAACAATTCACTGGCCGTCTTGGGACAGACTGTTCCCCTGCAAGCTTCCGCATCCGAGCCTGCAGCCTTGAGCTTTGTCAGCAACGGCGACACCTTGGCTACCGCCTCTGATGCGGTGCAACTGTCCCACGACTTCATCCCTGCGACACCAGGCACCCACGTTGTGGAATTCCATGCCAACAACGGAAGCAACAGCGCCGTGGTCACTGCGGAAATCTTGGTGCTTCCCGAAACCCCGAATGTGGCTGCAGCACCAGAAGGAACGCAAGATGGCCTGAACCCTTCGGCCGACGGATCTTCTATCGTGCTTCAGCTTTTTGCTCCGGGGAAAAGCCACGTATTCTTCATCGGCGACATCACAAATTGGGACCTTCAAGAGGCGTTCATGATGAACGTGACGCCTGGAGGAGATCGGTTTTGGATTGAACTCTCTGGATTGAACCCCAACCAAGAATACCGCTATCAATACCACGTCATGCCCAATGACGAGCGGTTCGCTGACCCCTATGCAGAGAAGCAATTGGATTACTGGAATGACCCTTGGATTGCCGAGTCTACCTACCCCTTCCTGATTGACTACCCAACGGGCATGACCAACCAAGGGCCTGTGAGTGTTTTTCAAACAGGTGAGGACAGCTTTGATTGGACCGATGGTGAATTCGATCGGCCCGCACAGGAAAACCTGGTCATCTACGAGTTGCTCGTTCGCGACTTCAGCAATGAGCGCACTTTCGACTTCATCATTGACACCTTGGATTACTTGGCTGAATTGAACATCACAGCTTTGGAATTGATGCCCGTCAACGAGTTCAACGGGAACGACAGTTGGGGATACAACCCCTCTTTTTACTTCGCAGTGGACAAGGCTTATGGGCCCAAGGCCAAGCTGCAAGAATTGATCAATGCCTGTCACGAACGCGGCATCTCGGTCATCCTCGATATGGTCATGAACCACAGCGACTGGCCCAATCCGCAAATCCTGATGTGGTGGCAGAACAATGCTCCCGCAGCGGACAACCCCTTCTTCAACACCGTTGCCCCTCCCAACGGCGTCGACTTCTTTTTTGACTACGATCACCAAGCCCAGGCCACCCAGGATTTCACCAAGCGGGTGATGGATTTTTGGAGGGAGGAGTTTCATGTCGATGGATTCCGGTGGGACCTTTCGCAAGGATTCACATGGAATGGCACAGGCGGCAGCTATGACCAAGACAGGATTAACCTGTGGTCCGATTATGGAAACCATGTGTGGTCCCAAGACCCCGATTTTTACATGATCCTAGAGCATTGGACCGACAACAATGAGGAGAAGGCACTCAGCGACCTTGGGTTTATGACGTGGGCCAATGTGACCCACGACTACCAAGAAGGCGCCATGGGATATCCGTCAAACCTGGCTTGGGCCAGCTGGCAAGAGCGGGGTTGGAACCACCCCCGGTCTGTGAGCTATGCCGAAAGCCACGATGAGGAGCGCCTCATGTACAAGAATTTGCAGTTTGGCAATGAAAATGGGGGCTACAGCATTACGGATTTAGAGACCGCCTTGGGCCGCATTGAATTGGCCGCTTGCTTCAACATCCCCTTGCCCGGCCCCAAAATGATCTGGCAATTCGGTGAGTTGGGCTATGACTACTCCATCAACACCTGCAGTGATGGCGTGACGATCAACGAGGACTGCAGGGTTGCTGCAAAGCCTGTCAGGTGGGATTACCGTGAAATGCCAGCCCGTTATCGCGTGTACCAGGTGATGTCTGCCTTGGCCGGGCTCAAGCGCGATCACCCCGTTTTCCAAACGACGGACTTCAATTGGGATGTTTGGGGATTTGGAAAACGTCTTCATCTCAACGGCACGGACATGAATGTGGTGGTTGCTGGAAACTTTCAAGTCACCCCGCTGTCTATGACTCCTGGTTTTCAGCATACCGGAACGTGGTACGACTTCTTTAGTGGAGCCACTTTAGAAGTGACAGATTTGGAAGCCTCGTGGGACTTTGAGCCCGGAGAGTACCACCTTTGGACCGATGTGGCGTTGGAGACTCCCGGCAACATCTTGGCCATCCACGAGGCCCAGCATCCCGCCACCTTTCAGGTCGTACCGAACCCCAGCACCTCCCCTTCGTTGGTGCTGGAAACCCCCGTTACTTCCTCGTGCAGTGTGGCGGTGTTTGACCTGATGGGCCGCTGTGTGGCCACCATTCCATGTGCATACGGACAGAACACTATACCCATGCCTGTGGCTTTGCCTTTTGGTCCTTATTTGATCCGGGTTACCCAAGGCGGCTCAAGCTCCTCAGCTTATTGGTTGAACCAAGAATGACCCACACAAGAATGGCCTGCCATCCTTCTAACACTCCGGAGGCTAAATTGCCTGACTCCATCACCAGAGTCTTATCTCACCGATTCATGATCCGAACCATTTCGAGCCTGTTCACGCTTGCGGGAGTGCTGATTTCTTGCGGCCTATCTGCACAAACGCTGACTGGCCTTGTCACAGATGAAAATGGAGGTCCCATGCCTGGTGCGACCATTGTCGCCAATGGCGGGGCAAGAGGTGTGTCCAGCGATGTGGATGGCCGTTACAACCTGACTTTGGGTGAAGGCGAACACACCATCAGCTTCAGCTTTGTAGGCTACGTCAAGGTGACCAGAAAGGTGACCTTGGCTGCAGGTCAAACCCGTTCCTTGAATGTGTCGTTGGAAACCAATGCTGTGCTGATGGACGACGTGGTGGTCGTTGGTTATGGTGTCCAGCGCAGAAAGGAGGTCACCGGTTCCATCGCTCAAATTGACTCCAAGCAAATCACGGCGGTGCGCACACCGAGCTTCGAAGCGGCCTTGCAAGGACAAGCTGCGGGAGTCCAAGTGAGCCAAAGCTCCGGTGTTGCTGGTGCGGGAAGTCTGATTCGCGTGCGTGGCGTGGCTTCGGTTTCCGCAGCAGGCGATCCGCTGTATGTGGTCGATGGCATTCCCATCACTCAGAATTACTTCCTGCGGGGCAACAGCGGTGCAATGAACAACAACCCGCTGGCCACCATCAACCCCAACGACATTGAATCGGTGGAAATCCTGAAGGATGCTGCGGCAACCGGGATCTACGGATCGCGCGGTGCCAATGGTGTCATCTTGATCACTACCAAACGTGGACAAGCAGGAACGAGCTACGAATTCAGCAGCAGCGCAGGCTTCTCCAACCCGGCCTCGTTGCCCAACATGCTCAATACCGAGCAGTACCTGACCCTGCGCCAAGAAGCATGGGAAAACGACGGAGGAACTGGCTATGTGTGGCTGCCGGGATTCAGCTCCGCGGGTGACAGTCCCGAGGCACGGAAGACCGCTTTTGAACAGGCCATGTTGACCGATACCGACTGGGTCAGTGAAACCATTGGGACCGGCGTGAAGCACAACTACAGCTTTGGTGCGCGCAAGGGTGGCGAGGACTACAACCTCTACGCTGGCGTCAGCTATGACGACAACGGCAGTTACCTCCTGGGCAACAGCTATGAACGTGTAAGCGGCCGCCTCAATGCCGACTTTGAACCTGCGGACTGGGCCAAAATCATGGTGTCTTCAAGCTTGAGTCAAGGCATCAACAACCGCATCGATGCCGCCTGGTCTGGTGGTTTGGGTGATGCCATGTCCAATGCCTTGCCCTACTACCCTGTTTACCGCAGTGACACCCTGTTCAATGCAGACGGGACGGTGAACGGTCTTCCTGGAGATTACTATCTCTACCAAGACGAATGGGGAGGCACAAAAAATCCTGTGGCCGTGCGTGAGAGCAAAACGTGGGTCACCACGGAGAACCGCTCCATCAACAACGCCAGCCTGATCCTCACTCCAATGGACAACCTGTTCATCAAGGGGTCAGGTGGATTTGATTACATGCACGTTCGGGAAGACATCTACAACCCGCCGAGCATTTTCCTGACCAGTGATTTGGGCAATGCCAACCGCTACGCGAACTATGTGTTGAACTGGAACTACAGCTTGACCGCGGACTACAAAATGGACCTGACCGAATTCAGTTCTCTGGGCTTGTTGGCCGGATCTGAATTTCAGCGCACCGATAGCTACGGTTATGGCATCGGTTTTGGTGACGTGACCGGGCCGGTGTTTGACAATGACAGCTTGCTGGAATTGGCCAACGGCCAGACCACCGTCAACAACCCTTCTCAGCACAGCTTCCTCTCCTATTTCGGGCGCGCCAATTACACGCTCAAGGACCGCTACTTCTTTCAAGGGACTGCGCGTGTGGACGGTTCCAGCCGATTTGGCCGGAATTACCGCTACGGTTTCTTCCCTTCTTTGAGTGCCGGCTGGGTCGTGAGTGACGAGCCCTGGTTCGAAAGCGGCACGATGAGCTTTTTAAAGGCCCGCACCAGCTGGGGAAAGACTGGCAATGCGGCCCTTCCAGACTATGCGCGTTTTGGCACGTACAGTGCCCCAGACAACGGCATCCTTTACAATGGAGCGCCCATTCTATTCCCCCTCCAACCGGCCAACCCCAACTTGCGCTGGGAGACTTCTCGAACCGTCGACGCTTCCATTGAGGTGGGCTTGTGGAACGACAGAATCACCACTGAACTCGCCTACTACAACAAGCTTTCTCAGGATGTCATCATGAACGTCTCCACCCCACCAAGCACGGGGTTCACCAACCGTTGGGACAATGTGGCGACCATCCTGAACCGTGGTGTGGAATGGAGCATCAAGAGCCGCAATCTGGTCGGAGAATTCCAATGGACCACCGAACTCAATGTGGCGCGGAACTACAACGAGCTTCAGAGCATTGGGAACTACACACCTGACGCGGTCAGCGGTGGCACCAACGACAGCCGGGTGATCACGGGAAGTCCCGTAGGTAGCTTCTACCTCATGATGTTCTCCCACGTGGATGCCGAAACTGGCCTTCCAGTCTATTTGGACCGGGCAGGCAATGAAACATTTGATTACGACAACAGCGAGCGGCAATACGTTGGAGACGGTCTCCCTGAATTCGTAGGTGGCATGACCAACACCTTCCGTTGGAAGAATTGGGACCTCCGTGCACTCGCCACATTCAGCTACGGCGCCAAGATTTTTGACAGCTCCTCTAAGCGACAGCTCGGTGTGGTGACCGGTTGGAACATGCGGACTGAGATCTTGGATCGGTGGCGGCAACCCGGTGACGAAGCCACTTTTCCGCGCCTGACGTTGGACGAAACCACCTACGGTCTCCCCAGCGGTTTCCCTTGGTGGAATACCAGTCTTTTTGTCTTTGATGCCAGCTATTTGCGCCTTCGCAATTTGACCTTGGGGTACACCATCCCCACAGTCGGAACCGGTCCACATGCCATCCGCAATCTGCGCGTCAATGCCAGCGTCACCAACCTGTTTACCATCACCAACTTCCCGGGACTTGACCCCGAAGTGGTGCGTGACTTTGAGAACGCACAAGACCGCAACATGAGCCCCAACGTGACCTACCTCACGCCTCCACAAGAGCGGGCCTTCACCCTTGGCATCAACATGTCTTTCTGATTCGCCATGCAGACGACCATGAAATCCCTTCGCCTTTTTGCCAGTGCCGCCGGTTGTGCTCTCCTGTTGTCCGGTTGTGACAGAATGCTGGAGTTCGAGCCTGGAGATGTGATCCTAGCAGAGGATGCCATCAACAATGCAGACGATCTGCAGCGTATGCTCAACTCCAATTACGATGTCCTGGCCAACCTATTGAATGGGCGCCAGCAGTGCATCGCTGAGCTGCTCACAGACAACATGGCGCGCCCCTACTCCAGCCTAGACTACACCGCAGTTTGGAACCGGGAAACCAATTTCTTTACCCCTACCACAGGCGGGCTCTACACCGACTTCTATTACGCCATATACCGGGCCAATGTGGTGGTGGACAGCTTTGACCTTGTCGAAGATTTGGACGATGTGACGCGTTTGCGGTTGGAAGCCGAGTCCCGTTTTGTTCGCGCCGTATGTCATTGGTATCTGGTCAAAATGTGGGCTTACCCTTACGGGTATACTGCCGACAATAGCCACCTGGGCGTGCCCTTGCGCACCGATGCTGTTGAGCCTCCCAGCCCACGTGCTACAGTGGCCGATGTTTACGCTCAAATCATCGCGGACCTAGAATTCGCCAAGGCCAACCTTCCTCAAGAAAACGGTCCATACGCCAGCAGCATGGCAGCCAGTGGCTTTTTGGCCCACATTCATTTCATGCGCCAAGACTGGAATGCAGCACAAGCCGAAGCAGAGCGCGTAATTGGCAGTGGCTTGTTTGTGCTCGACAACGACCTCGACCGGTATGAAGCGGGCAGCGACAGCGTTTTGGCCGGCGAACAGATCAACCCAGAAACCGTCTTCGGCATTACCGGGGGCTATTTTGCCGTGGATGGGGACAGCTTGCTCAACGACCGCAGTTCGGCCTTCAGGGACAACTTCCGACAGGACAACAACCTGAATCCGCAACTGACCTTTAGCGACGACATCAATGACCTGTTTCAGCTCAACGCCGCAGATGACCGAGGAAACTGGATCGAGTCCAATGGGGTCGTGCACAAGGTGACCCGCTTCGACGACAAGCAATTCTTTAATGTCCCCGTCATTCACTTGACGGGACTTCACCTCCTGCGGGCCATGTCCATTGCGGAAAACGGAGGTGATTTGGCCACGGCCATTGGCGACATCAACGCCATTAGAGACCGCGCATTTGGGGAAGACCTGAATGACTTGCCAGCAGGCTCCGGAGCGGCCGAGGTGCTGGCCGCCGCCCGCGAAGAATACCGCAAGGAAACACTGTGCGAAGGCTGGGCTCTGGACCACGTCAAGCTCCGCGGTGTCATGGGTGAACCTGAAACCGTTCGCGGCGCTCCTTGGGACTGTCCTGGTTCATTGCTCCAATTCCCGAACTCCTCTACCACCGCTGCTGGCTTCGTTCTGAACGACGAAGGCGGTTGCTTGTGAACCCTAGAAACCGCATTGACATGAAGCGACATTCATTCCTCCCGATTATGGCCCTGGCCATATTGGCCACTATCGCAGGATGCAAGCCACAAATCGAAGGCGAACTTGGAGAGCCCGTTGACAAACGTGCTGGATTTTTGGGGACTTGGGAACTGTCCGCCTTTTCCCAGCAAGACTTGAACAACCCCGTGAAGGAAACGCGCGATTTGAGCGCCCTGTATATTCAAGAAGGCATCACTCCCATGCGCATGACCTTCAATGGTGACGACTCTTATTCGATCGAGCAAGAAATGGGCAGAGCGTACTTTGGTGAAGGGGGCATGTGGGCTTTTGATGACCCAGCGTTCCCCACCTTTTTGCTGCTCATGGGTGCCTCTGACACTTTGCAGTACAACCTCGGGACCACGGTGCGCCCTTACGACGATCAAATGGCGATTGAATACCGCCGCACTTGTGGCGAAGGGGGTGCCCTTGTCGAAACTGTGATCTACACCTTCACCTTCAACCGCATTCCTCAATGAACCGCATTTCTCAGGGATTGGCCATCCTGCTGGCCTGCACAACGACCGTGGCATGGGGACAAGCGGCTTATGTCCTGCCCTCTCCAACCGCTGCTGACGCTGAGTGCACCCTTTACATTGACTTGAGCCAGTGTCAAGACCAGCGCTTGAGCGACATGCTCGACGCCTATCCAGATGAAGCGGTCTACCTCTGGGCGTGGAATCCCTCGGCACCTGCTGCTGGCAATGGCGATTGGGGAGACAGCGACGACCATCAGGTGATGACCAAGGTGGCAGAAAAGCTCTACAGCTTCAGCTTTATTCCCACGGAGTATTTCGGTGTCGACGGCCCCACCTTCTTCACGCGAGGCATCTCTTGCTTGGCCAAATTTGACAATGGCTACGCCTATGAAGAGGAGTTTGGTGGCGAGGCTAAAACAGAGGACTTGTCGGTGGGTATCGTGCCTCAGCTTTGCAATGGACGGATGTGTGTCTTTCCCGAATTCAGGGAGGGTGATGACTTTGTGACCTTCACCTACGACAACAACCAAGAAACCAATCCAGACCTCGAAGACCTCGACGAAGTCTACCTGCATTTGACCGCACGCACCGATGCCTTTACGCTCTACACTTATGGTGACGATGGCGTGGCCTCTACCCCTTTCGATGCGGGAACAGTACCCGAATTAAAAATGGAGCCGGTAGAAGGGAAACCTGGATTTTTCAGCTTCACTTTCGTTCCCGAGGACTTTTTCTTGGGTACGCTCTCCAACATAGACCAAAGCCCATATACGGGCGAGCCCCTGGAAAACGGTGTGCGTTGGTACATCACCAAGCCTGGCTACACCTTTACGGGACCTCCGCCTGCCAACAGCTTGGGGATTTTGATCTGTGATTGAAATTCCCGTCTCATTCAACTTGCCACAAGCAAGACTTCGAAGCGCCCGGCCACGTCCCGGGCGTTTCTGATATTGTACCCCCATGCGTCAACCGCTTCTTCCCTTTTGCATCATTGGCTTCACCCTTGCCTCTTGCCATGCTCCCGATGAGCCTGTTCAAGATTTGGCAGAGGTGATTCCGGGAACTGCCATGCCCGTCCGCCTTGCACCAGATTCCACATGGATCCCCCTTTCGGACTTCTGTCCAGAACACCTTCCCGACGAAGTGTATTGGATTCCGGCGTGGGGACAGGGAATACAGCAAGCCGTGCAGGTTCGAGACGCTCAATCTGGCGTCTGGATCCAAGGCCAGCCTGCTCAAGGGTTTGGCGCCTTAGAATTGAGGCTCAACGGCAGGGCAGCACATGTCCCTGTCCTCTCCTCTACCCAGCAAAGCTTCACCTATACGATGCCCTCGGATTACCAAGAGCACACGGATGTCCGCATCATGGGGGCGTTCAATGGCTGGTCGCGCACCAGTCATCCTTTGGCCCTGGACCGCAATGGCCAATGGAGCATTGAACTCTTATTGCCCGAAGGGCAGCATCCCTATCAATTGGTGGTGGACGGCCAAGAAATGCCAGACCCTGTCAACCCTCACAAAGTGGACAATGGCTTTGGTGGATTCAACTCCATTTTGACCATGGAGGGCAACGGTGAGAACATTGAACTGGCGGCCATTGGATTTGGCGGGAACCAAGTGCATGACGTCCGGCTTCTTGGAACCCCGGGAGCACGGGTTTGGGGATGGTGGGAAAATCAACTGTACGCCACAACCACGCTCGGAGAAGATGGAACGGGGGTCGTGCGCATTCCTGCGCAGGCCTATGGATCCGGCCGCTCGAATCTGCGCCTTTGGGCCAACGGAGATGGCAAACCGAGCCACGAAGTGCGCATTCCGCTCATGGACGGCATTCCCATCAACTCTCCCGCACAACTCACCCGCCAAGATTGGGAAGGACAAGTCTTGTATTTCATGCTGGTCGATCGGTTCAAAAATGCGGACCGAACCAACGACAGTCCGGTTGACGACCCCTCCGTTTTGCCCCAGGCAAACGACCAGGGTGGGGATTTGGCCGGAATCCGCAAAGCGCTGGACGGTGGTTATTTTGATGACCTCGGTGTTACCGCGTTGTGGATCAGCCCCATCACCACCAATCCTGATTCTGCTTACGGCTATTGGCAGGACCCCAGTACCGATGTCACG
>Ga0209223_10005991_pt1 | contig 10564 bp, 7 predicted proteins | sample COG_06_FD_184750 | JGI IMG/M metagenome (GOLD analysis project Ga0209223, IMG submission 184750) | Pelagic Microbial community sample from North Sea - COGITO 998_met_06 (SPAdes) (version 2) | ecosystem: Environmental > Aquatic > Marine > Neritic zone/Coastal water | place: Helgoland, sampling...
TCTCTGATGCCTTCCCTTTAATTGATCTTGCAGGTTTAACTGATACTGACTCAGATGGAATCCCAAATGACTGCGACACAGCATGTATTGATTTAGGTATGTCAGCTGATGATGATGACGATGGAGATGGCGTCAATGACGCCATTGATCTCTATCCTCTTGATGGGCGTTACGCCCAAGATTCAGACGGTGATGGTATGCCTGATGCATGGGAATCTGCATATGGTCTTAATCCAAACGATCCTTCAGATGCTGCGAGCGATCAGGATAATGACGGAGTAATGGCCTTAGATGAATTTCTGGCAGGAACGCCACCTGCAGGATCTTTAGATATAGATGGGAATGGTCAATATGATGCTCTAACCGATGGGTTATTATTTCTTCGCGATATGTTCGGTTTAGATGGTGATTCTCTGGTTAATGGAACTGTAGCATCAGATGCGAGTTATACCGAGTCGACTGATATTGCATCACGCATCGAGCTTCTTGGAAGTTTCATTGATGTGGATGGTAATGGACAAGTCGATGCGCTTACCGATGGATTGCTAATTTTGAGGTATCTATTTGGTTTAGAGGGCGATGCTTTAATAAATGGTGTAGTTGCAGACAATGCGACAAGAACGACAGCAAGTGATATTGAATCTCATCTTGAGTCACTTAAACCAGGAACATTGTAGGGAGTGTAAACCTTACTATTAGGGGTACAGATATAAATCTTTCATTAAAAACAGTACTGGTACCTTCGCTAGCATGTTTGGTGCTAGCCCTGTCATCTTTATATTTATCTGTGTCAGCGACCGAGAGTCAAGAGAGCCCAATAGCCATTGTGATCCATGGGGGCGCTGGCACTATTCAGCGCGAACTCATGAGCGATGAAATGGAAAGTAGGTATCGCGAGGTACTAGCGAATGCCATTGAGTCAGGATATCAAATCTTAAAGAATGATGGGTCTAGTACGGAAGCGGTAATTGCAACAATTTCAATACTTGAAGATTCTCCTCTTTTTAATGCAGGTCATGGTGCTGTATTTAATCACGACGGAAATATTGAGTTGGATGCCTCGATAATGCAGGGGGGCGACCTGAATGCGGGGGCTGTTGCTGCCGTGTCTCGGGTTAAAAACCCTATAACTCTTGCCTTAGCAGTATTAGAGCATTCTCCTCACGTCATGTTGGTTGGAGAAGGCGCCGAGATGTTTGCTCAACAACAGGGCATTGGTTTGGTCTCAAATCAGTACTTTAAAACTGAACGGCGACGTCTTCAGCTTGAAGAGATTCTCGCCAAAGAAAAAGGCGTCTCTCTATCAAAGACTCCGCCTAATGCATTGCTCGCTGCATATCGGTTTGACGAAAAGAAACTAGGCACTGTGGGTGCTGTGGCCATCGACAAAAATGGTGACATTGCCGCCGGAACCTCCACAGGTGGAATGACCAACAAACGGTTTGGTCGGGTAGGAGATGTACCAGTAATTGGAGCTGGCACCTATGCAGACAATAATTCCTGTGGCATTTCTGCCACTGGCCATGGAGAGTATTTTATTCGAGCTGCTGTGGCCCATGATGTATGTGCGCGAATGGAGTACAAAGGTGTTAGTTTGCAACAGGCACAAGACGAAGTTGTTCAAGGAAAACTGGTTAAAATGAACGGATCTGGTGGCGTTATTGGAGTAGATAAGGATGCTAATATTGCGTTTTCATTTAACTCACTAGGAATGTACAGAGCATCTATCAATAAAGATGGTGTGCGCCAAATTAAGATTTTTAAAGACGACTAAATGGATACTCTTTTGCGGTGCTTCTACTAACCTTTAGATCAACTTCGCCAGTTACAATTTAGCAAGGACACATGGGCACTAGGTATGACCAATCAAGACATGACATTAACATTGGTTAGCTGTGCTTTTTTTATGGCGCTTGTGGCCTTTATTTCGTATCGACAGTCTAAAGATGAATCTAATAGTCGAGATGGTTACTTCTTAGCGGGTCGAGGTCTTAGCGCTGTTTTTATCGCTGGCTCATTGCTTCTCACGAACTTATCCGCAGAACAATTGATTGGCCTGAATGGTTCAGCCTATGGTTTCAATCTAAGTAGCATGGCTTGGGAAGTCACCGCTGCAGTGGCGACGATAGCCATGGCGTTTGTTTTTCTACCTCGCTATCTCGCGGGAGCCTTTTCCACTTTACCTGAGTTTTTAAACAATCGGTTCGATGATAACGTAAGGCGATTAACCGTCGTTTTATTTATGCTTGGTTACGGGCTGGTGACTATTCCATCGGTTTTGTACTCAGGTTCCATTGCGGTGCTGCAGTTGTTCGATATACCGGCTATGTTTGATATCTCATACAGTAAGTCCGTCGCTTTAACCATCGTAGTGATTGGCAGTGTGGGTGGAGTCTACGCTATTTTTGGCGGCTTAAAAGCCGTTGCTGTGTCAGATACATTAAATGGCCTAGGTTTATTGCTGATTGGTATAGCGGTTCCGATCCTTGGGCTGTCATTGCTAGGAGAGGGTAGTGCAGTCACAGGTTTGAAAATCATCGCCACAACAAATACTGAAAAGCTCAACGCTATCGGCTCATCAGATGATCCAACACCCTTTGCCACCCTATTTACTGGAATGATCTTTGCTAATTTATTTTACTGGTGCACCAATCAATATGTAATACAGCGTACTTTGGGAGCCAAGAACCTTGCGGAGGGGCAGAAGGGCGTTTTGTTCTCAGGATTCTTTAAAGTATTGGTGCCATTTATGATGATGGTTCCTGGTGTAATCGCCTTTCATCTTTATGGAGGCCCAGATAGTGCAAGTGGTTTGACTTCGATTGATTTGGCCTATCCTCAACTCATTAGAGATGTTCTACCTAATTATGCGTCAGGGTTCTTTTTGGCCGTCTTACTTGGTGCTGTATTTAGCTCTTTTAACTCACTTCTGAACAGTGCGGCAACACTATTTTGTTTAGATGTCTATGAACCTTGGAAAAAGTCTCGAGGCCATACAGATGTGTCCGATCAGCATGTTCTTAAGGTTGCAAAAACGGCCTCTATTGTGATTGCTCTGTTTTCATTCGTGGTCGCGCCCTTGTTACAGTTTGCCCCAGATGGGTTATGGCAGATTATTCGTATTTTCACAGGTTTCTATAATATTCCTGTAATCACTATTGTTATAGTTGGCCTGTTTACTAATCACGTGCCGGCTCTGGGGGCCAAGGTGGTTATTGGTTTTCATGTGATTGCCTACGGTATACTTAAGTTCGTTTTAGACGATGTGGTCACAGTTCATTTTATTCACCTCTATGGCATTCTGTTTGTTACTGAAGTTTTGATAATGCTAGTGATAGGATATTTCTTCCCTGTGTCGACGCCATGGACATACCAAAATATCGAGAAAGTTGATATGCAACCATGGCGCTTGCGAGTACCTTGTGCCACCACGCTTATTTCCTGTGTGATAGGGTTATATTTACTTTTTTCACCTGTAGGTATAGTTGGGGGCTTAAGCCAATTATTCTTGCCGCTGGTGGGTGGTTTAGTAACAGTAAATATAGCGGTATGGTGGCATTATGGAGTGTTCAAGCTAGTGTCGACTCCCGCGAGTTAATTGAATGGTATTTCCAGGGTTAGATTAAAATTGCGAAGATCAGTCTATGACTAACAAAATCAAATCGTTCTATTCTCTTTCCAGCAACAATTGTAGTTTGGTCGTAGATTGTCGTGGTTATGCACCAGTAATTCTGTATTGGGGTTCTAGACTTGCTAATACGACAAGCCCTGATATGTTGGCGCTTCTTGCAACATCTCAAGAGTTACAAGCCAGCCTACCACAAGAGACTCCCATTGGACTCTCTCCTCAAAGTGCAGCAGGTTTTAGCGGTAGCCCTGGAGTTCAACTGCATCGTGATGGCCTTCAGTGGGCTGTTTACACTCGAATTGAATCAGTTAGTTTGATTGACAATAAACTGACTATTGTTTCAATCTGTCAGGGCACTCAAACACAACTAATCCACTGTCTAGCTCTTGATCATAAGACTGATGTTTTGGCCGCTACCACAGAAATAGTGAACATAGGCGAGTCGTCTTTGTGGTTGGATCGTTGTGATGCACCCTGTGTACCAATTCCCAAGCATTACAGCAAAATTCTTAGTTTCTCCGGTCGTTGGGGTAATGAATTTCAGCTGGAGTCTATTGACAGATATATGGGTGCCTACGTAAGAGAAAATCGTTCTGGGCGTACCTCCCATGACTCCTTTCCCGGGGTTATTGTCCATCCCGAACAAACTAATGAAAGTTCAGGTTCCGTCTATGGATTGCATTTAGGGTGGAGTGGTAACCATCATGTTCGTGTTGAACAGCAATTTACTGGCCAGGCATATGCTCAGTTGGGCGAATTGTTTTTGCCCGGTGAAATGCTTTTGGAGCCTGGTCAGGCCTACAAGTCGCCTGTACTTTTTGGTGCAAGCACAGATAAGGGGCTATCTGCGCTGTCAGGGGCCTTTCATCGTTATGTTAGAGCCAAGCTAACCGATAGAAGGATTACTAATAAAATAAGGCCTGTGCATTTTAATACTTGGGAGGCAGTTTATTTTGACCTCTCCCTTAAGCGTCTATGCACCTTGGCAGATCATGCAAGAGAGGTTGGCGTTGAACGTTTTGTGCTGGATGATGGATGGTTTAAAAATCGTAAATCAGATAACGCAGGTTTAGGCGATTGGACTGTGGATAAGGCTATCTTTCCTGCGGGCTTAGCTCCTTTGATAAATCATGTGCACAAAAATGACATGGAGTTTGGCTTGTGGATCGAACCAGAAATGGTTAATCCAGACAGCGATCTTTATCGCGCTCACCCTGACTGGGTACTCAATACCCAACCGGCTCCCTTATTATTGGCAAGAAATCAGTTAGTCCTAGATTTAACGAGAGTAGAGGTGCAAGACTACCTTTTTGAGAGACTTGATGCCTTACTTAACGAGTATCCAATTAGCTATTTGAAATGGGATATGAATCGAGCAATACATCAACCTGGTGATCAAAATGGACGCGCTGTTGGCCATCAGCAGACCCACAGCCTATATAAGTTACTAGCGCGTATTCGTAGCGCCCATCCTGAAGTTGAAATTGAAAGTTGTTCATCTGGGGGTGGTCGTGCTGACTTTGGCATTCTTGAATTTACCGATCGTATCTGGACCTCTGACAGTAATGATGCTCTTGATCGGGTGGGTATTCAGAAGGGATTCTCGATGTTTTTCCCCGCGGAAATAATGGGGGCTCATGTGGGCCCCGATGTTTGCCACATCACGGGTAGAGCTTTGAGTATGGAGATGCGAGTTGGTGTGGCTGTGTTTGGTCATATGGGGATCGAAGCAAATCTTCTTGAAACGGGTCTCAGTGAGATTCAGGTACTAAAAGCCGGAGTGGCTCTTCATAAAAAATATCGCTCATTAATCCATAGCGGAAACCTTGTGCGCCTGGATACTCATTGTGAGGAAAGTGCTTTTGGTATCGTTGCTCAGGATGGAAATGAAGCATTGTTTTCATACGTCCAATTAAATAGTCTTTCAAGTAGTGTTGGAGGGCGACTGCAGTTTGCGGGGTTAGACAGTAACAGCCTCTACTTGGTGAATGTTGTGTGGCCTGCTGAACCTAAGAGTTATTCAAAATCTATATTGGATGTCATCAATGGATCAGCGATGAGTGGAGATGTACTTAAGAGTGCTGGCGTGCAGCTGCCGATAATGCAGCCAGCCAGCATGCTCATTTTCCACTTACATCGCACCTCTTAATGTTATCTGTGTTATGAAGGAATAGTTCGTCAATATTGCTCGTGGTACTAGAGAGTCCCTATTACTTTTCGGCTTTAGCGTCAAAATCACTGGCACTGTGTCTTTCTGGAAGCTGCTTACTCTCATCTCCCCATGCACGATTAACCCGCTGGCCTCGCTTTACTGCTGGGCGCTGCTGTATTTGTTGGGCCCAGCGAACAACATTGGTATACCCAGACACGTCAAGAAACTCACCGGCCTCATAGAGAACCCCAGACACCAGAGCGCCATACCAAGCGACGTTTGCCATGTCGGCAATGGTGTATTCATCACCACAAAGATATTGATTGTCTGCAAGTCGTTGATCTAGGACATCGAGCTGACGCTTTACTTCCATAGCATAGCGATTAATAGGGTATTCATACTTCTCCGGGGCATATGCATAAAAATGACCAAAACCGCCTCCGAGAAACGGGACACTGCCAATATTCCAAAATAGCCAGGAGAGACACTCTGCTCGCAATGGCGAGCCGACAGCAGGTACAAAGCGATCAAACTTTTCTGCGAGATAAAGCAAGATGGCACCAGATTCAAATACTCGAGTAGGATTATCACCACTATGATCTGCCAGTGCTGGGATTTTTGAATTTGGATTGATATTCACAAAACCGTCACTAAACTGAGTTCCTTCTGAAATGTTAATAAGCCAAGCATCGTACTCAGCCTCAGCAATCTCCAGCTCCAGTAACTCTTCGAGCAATACGGTGACCTTCACGCCATTGGGGGTGCCAAGAGAATAAAGCTGCAGTGGATGTTCGCCTATCGGCAGATCTTTCTCATGAGTCGCGCCAGCGATAGGGCGATTGATGGCAGCAAACCGGCCGCCGCTTTCTTTATCCCATTTCCAGACTTTGGGAGGTGTGTAGGTATCAGTCATATTGTCTAGGTTCCGTTTTAAATCCGCAGTTGAACTGGTGTGAATCATCAATTGCCTAAGTATATTTATTAGACTGCTCGTTGCAATTGTTCTTTCTGTAGGCCAGTAAATTCTGCTTTCTTGCCTAGTCCAAATCGGTTGATAAGCAGGGCCATGGCTACACAGGTAAAGAATGTAAAGAACATCATGTGTATGTAGTGAAGAGGCATCCATAACCAAATGAAACCAGCGTACATAAGGACACCTATAATGACCGCTGCAATAGCAGCGCGATAGTCAACATTGCGAAACAACAGGCCGACCGCAAAGCAGGCTAGTATCGGCATGCTGATTAAGCCCCATAGTTCCTGTAGTAAATTAATAATACTGTCAGATTGAGCATAAATAGGGACCATAGATACGGCAATAATCACAAAGATAGCTGTAGCGACTCCGCTAAGCAGGCGTAGGTTGGGTTTATCATTGATGTAAGCCTCGTGTAGATCACACACATACATCGCAGCAGAGGAGTTAACCATGCTATTAAAGGAGCTAAGTACCGCTGCAGCTATGGCCGCGGCAAAGATACCCGATAACCACCCGGGTAGTAGATCCCCGACAATACGGCCATAGGCTTGATCACCAATGTCACCATAAAGTTTAAAGGCTACTATGCCGGGAATAACAACCATAGAGGGAATAAACACCACACGAATAAAGGCTGCGGCATAGACTCCTTTTTGAGCTTCCTTTACCGTTGGTGCAGCCATGGCTCGCTGGGTGATAGTCTGGTTCGTGCTCCAGTAAAAAATTTGAATTAAAAACATGCCTGTTAACAATGTAGGCCAGGGTATAGGTGAAGCATTGTCGCCAATGAGGGTGAGTCTCTCGGCAGGGATGCCACTAAAGTCAAAATCAATAGCCATCAGGGAGAGAACCACAATCAGTAGACCCATGGCGAGGACTAAAATACCACCATAGGTGTCTGAAACGGCGACTGCTCGCAGACCACCTAAGATCGCGTAGGCTGCTCCAAGAACCGCAAAAGCAATGGCAATAGTAAGTAAGTCAGCTTCTATTCCCGTCATGGAGATCATGAAGAGAGCGCCTGTGTAAATCACAGCAGGCTGAAACACGAAGACATTGATGAACAAAAACATTGAAGAGACTAGGGCACGCACATGCTTACTGTTATAGCGACGCTCCAGAAGTTCTGTGGTTGTGGTGCAGTTGTTACGGTAATACACAGGTAGAAATACTTTAGCGAGAATCATCAACCCGACAAAACCAGACAACTCCCACAGGGCCAACAACAGCATTTGATTCCCATTCATGCCGACCAATTGATCGGTACTGAGATTAGTAAGTGTTATGGATCCGGCAACGAAGACCCAGGTTAGGCCGCCACCAGCCAAAAAGTATTCTTTATTTGAGTCTGCAGACTGTCTATTTTCACCCCTACATTTAAAATAAGTAATGATGGCGATAGCGCCAAGAACTGCGCAGAATACAGCTAATTGAATGGTCTGTTCGCTCAAGAGTAGCTCCTGTTTGTTATTTCAGTAGAGAAATTTTGTCTGGCGCCTGCCAGACTGCTATTTCAAGTGGTTCAAGGTTTTTTTCACCCAGCAGCAGAATAGTATCTGATGTTAAGGGAAGCTCATATGACTGATCTGAGTAGTTAAATGCAAATAGGAGATTACCACGTTGAGATACGCGAATGTCGTCTTCAAATCGGTAGGTTTCAATTTTGCCTTCTTGGCACTGTTGTTGTAAAAAGTCGACTAAAAATGCACTGTTAGTGAGCGTCCCTAGGTAGGTAATATTTCCATTTCTCACTATAGCGGGTTCACCATTATGATATTGCGCTATAACCTCGGTATCACCAGTATCTAGCTGCTCTCGCCAACGACAACTTTCGTAGATTTGACCATTCCAGCTCAATGATTCAGTGCAGTCAGAGCGCAGGGTCTCAACTGAGAGTACACGCACGGGTAGCAAGCTTTGGAGTAGTCCTGGAGGTAAACTCTGGGGATAACCAAACTCTGAGGTTTTTGATCCGCTGCGTGGACCAAAAATAAACTGTGCGTTACTCTCTTTACATTTTTTAACAAAGGCAGCATCAATTATTGGCAAACTTGGGGCCACAACTATTTTATAGGGTGAGAAATCTGCATCGATTGAAATAAAGTCAACATTGACACCCAGTTCACGCAGAGCACTATAGAATGAAAACTGCACGCTGTTGAAATCATAAGCTTGCCCTTGTTTTTCAATATCGCTTACCCACAATCCCTCAACGCCGGTAATGATCGCGACACAAGCCTTTGGTATGGGCTGATTGCCCAAATCTAATCGGGCGATCTCTGCGATGGCCTGTTCTGCCTCTGACCAAGCTTCAGTTTTTGAATTATCTGGCCTCAGCAGTCCCGCATGCATTTGTTCTTGGGCAAAGGGAGCTTGACGCCAGCGGAAATAGCACAGGCAGTCAGCACCCTGAGCAAAGGCCTCTATGGTCCAAAATCTTATCATTCCCGGCGCTGGACGAGGATTATTGTTAGCCCAATTAACAGGACCCGGTTGTTGCTCCATGATCCAAAAACCACGGTTTAGTAGCCCACGAGTTTGGTCGTGATAATAGGTAGCGAAATCTGGGTGTCCAGAACGCATATACCGGTGCAATTGCTCGGCCGGTGCGTCGCTCATTAACAGGTCAGTGCGGCCTAAGGGGTAGTTGTCATAACTTGTGAAGTCCAGAGGTGCAGCTAGGGCGAAGTTGTCCACTCCAGTTTCGTTCATGGGTATAAAATTATGCGTAATAAACTGTGTTGACGTATGCTGACGAATAACAGCAATCATTTGGTTATGATAGTTCACTACTTGATCTGAAGAGAAACGCCGGTAAGCCAGGCGATGAGCAGGGTTAGTTTCAGTAACAGCGAGAATGGGAAGTTCTATCTCGCTAAAGTCTCGGTAATCCATTGACCAAAAAACATTACCCCAGTCATTATTAAGTTGTTCAATACTTTGATAACGATGCCTACACCAACTCCGAAATTCACGTAAAGCGTTTGCAGAGCCACTTAGCGTTGTGTCATGGCAACATAGCTCGTTGTCGGTTTGCCAGCCCACAACACCGCGATGTGCCCCATATCTTGCTGCTAGCGCCTGGGTAATACGAATAGATTCTTGTAAATATACTTCACTTGAAAAATCGTAGTGGCGACGTGAACCAAATCCTCTGACAAGTCCTGAATTTATATCAACAGGTAAGATGTCTGGATGTTGATCAATGAGCCATTTGGGTGGTGTAGCTGTCGGTGTTCCCAAGACTACTTTGAGGCCAGCATTGCTCAGAGTTAAGATGGCTTCATCCAACCAGTTGAAGTTGAGTTCGCCAGGGTTAGGTTCGAGCTTTGACCAGGCAAATTCACCGATGCGTACATAGGTTAACCCCAGTTCCGCCATCATCTGAGCGTCTTCCTGCCACTTAGACTGTGGCCAGTGTTCTGGGTAGTAACAAACTCCGAACATAGTGCTTAACCTTTTTAAAACAGGAGTGTTTCACATTGGACATGTTGTCAAATATTTGCTGAGTATTATTGTCTATAGAAGCGGATTCCACTACCCCATAAATGCTTGAAACCCGGCCATGGGTCACTATATCGACCATTTATGCCCTCATATTGCTGAATATCTTCTCGAGATGGAAGATATCCGCAGCGACCGACGTCTGATTTCACATGGCAGTCCAAAAATGCCAGGGTCATATGTTTGTTGATCCTATTAATAGTCTCGATATTCCAGCTAGGTTCCACATAGTGTCCAAGCTCAAAGTCACTGTTGAAAGATGCAGAAGGTGCTGGGTGACCAGCAATGTTATGTCGAGCAT
>Ga0209223_10006002_pt1 | contig 10553 bp, 5 predicted proteins | sample COG_06_FD_184750 | JGI IMG/M metagenome (GOLD analysis project Ga0209223, IMG submission 184750) | Pelagic Microbial community sample from North Sea - COGITO 998_met_06 (SPAdes) (version 2) | ecosystem: Environmental > Aquatic > Marine > Neritic zone/Coastal water | place: Helgoland, sampling...
GCTTCATCTACGCCGTTAACAACACCCTCTTTTGGACCTGGATCACCTTTTAATGTATTTTTCCATCCGTTGGTAGGATCTCCATGTCCACCAGTACTTGAAATGGTTTTACCAGCAGTAAAAATTCTTGGACCGATTACCTTACCATTTTTAATCGCATTTCTCAAGGCAATATTAACTCCTGTACCTCCAACATCTCTTACTGTTGTAAAACCAGCCATCAAAGTTGTTTTTGCATATTCAAGTGAACCAAAAGCTATATCAGCTTCATTTGCAGTAAAAGCTAATCTACCTTTTTTGGGATCAAACTGATTTTCTAAGTGTACATGTAAATCAATTAATCCAGGCATCACAGTATTTGATTTTAGGTTTATTATAACATCAACGGAATTTTCAGGATTTATATAACCATTTTTAATCTCCAGAATTTTGTCAGAGGAAACTATTATAGTTTTGTTATTTAAAACTTTTCCAGTTTTAGTGTCAATTATTTTACCACAATGCAAATAAGTGTTTTGCGAATAAATATTAAAGCTTAAAAGTAAAATCAAAAGAGTCAAAAGCTTTGTCATAATAATTAATTATTTAAAAATCACTTTACTAAAGTAGTTATTATTGTGATAGAGATAGAGATAGAGATAAAATTAAAGTTATTTGATTGGTATTAAAATAGTTATATTAGATTAAAATTAAATTTATGAAAAATAAAATTCTTTTTTTTCTATCTTTTTTATTTATTTCTTGTGCAACTGAAGATGCTGAAGTTCAATTAGATGCTGTTGTTGATGGTAAATATAAAACCAATGTGTTAATGGAAGACTACACAGCAACATGGTGTCAATGGTGTCCTAGAGTATCTAAAAAAATGGAAGATTTATGGAGCTCAACATCGAAAAGAATTACTCCAGTGGCTATTCATCGTTACAGCGATGTTTTTGAGTTTTCTAAACAAGGAGAAATGGCAACAAAATTTTCAGTAACAGGAGCTCCTTTTGTTATACTACAAAGAAATGGAAGATGGAATGAACAAGCTGTAAAAGTAACAGACTTAATAGCTATAGATTCAAATATAGGCCTAGCCCTAGAATCTAGTATAAAAGACAGAACATTGTCATTAACAGTAAAAGTAGGATTTGGTGCTGATTTATCTGACCTAAAATTAAGTGTTTACTTGACTGAAAATGGATTGAAAGCTAATCAAAAGACTCAAGGTGATTTAGGTTATGGCGAAGGAACAAAAATAGGAAATTCATATTATTTAGTTGATTTTGTTCACGACCATGTTTTAAGAGCATCCATAAGTCAACTTTTTGGAGATGCAATCGACACATCTAAATCAAAAAATGGGGAGATTTTCGAAAAAACTTATGAATACGTAATACCGGAGGCGTATTCGCTAAAAAGTAATATTGTAGCATTTGTATCTAATAAAGATGATAAGGTATTAAATTCAAGATATTTTGTAACTACTGGTGAGGCTGCTAGTAATGGGAAATTTCAAACCGTCGAATAATTAACATAAAATTAAAAGGTCTAATGGAATATATTCCATTAGACCTTTAAAATTACTTTAATTTTATCTTTTCAATCTCTTTAAATTGTGAAGAATTTTCAGATTCAATTTTGGATCTCAAATCTGGCCATGTATCATTAAAAAACGTATTTGTTTTTAAAACAGCTGTTTCCAACTCATTTTTTGCATGTTTCAATAATGTCTCTTCAGTTATTGTCATTCCTTGTTGTCGACTTCTTATATAACCAGCTGCTCCTCCAATACGCGTCATTACATTGCTTTCTGGATTTCTGACAATCCCTTGACGTTTATCTACTTTTCCTATAAAAAGAGAGATTAAAGAATCTATCGCTTTGGTTTGAGATTTCATCTCTTTAAGTAAAGATTTCATTTCGTCAGATTTATTGCTTTTAAATAGTTTTTGATAATCTGCAAGAACCTGTTTACTTTCAGCTAATTGCTTGACCGCATTGGTAGCAGTATCCATATAAGTTTCTAATTTTTTCGATGTATTATAAACCTCTTCAATATTTTGTTTATCTACACTTATTCTTGGATCTGTTTGTACAATAATATTTTGTTCAGATTGTTGACCATCAAAATCCATGACTAAACGATAAGTTCCTGGCTTAACTTTAACACCACCTGGTTCCCTTTTAGACTTCGATGGAGTTCTGCTTGGTCTAGATACTCCTTTTTCATCCATATTCCAATACCATCTGTGAATTCCTTTTTTCTTTGGTGTTTTCTTTTTAAGTGTTCGAATTAATCTGTCACCATCGAAAATTTTTAGAGTTATCGAATCTTTCTTATTTACTTTTATTGTTTTATTATCTGAATCACTTTTTTCAGATTTTGTTTTTGAATTAACTTCTTTCTTAATTGGTGGATTTACGTAATAAGAAAGCATAGCACCGTATTTACGGTTAGTTCCTTGATACATAGCATCTGCTCCAAAACGACTTCCAGTTGCTTGTTGAATAGCTGCCAAATATGCAACTGGTGGTTCAAACAAATGCATAGATGCTTCTTTAGCAAGGTTCGTATTAGATGCCATAGCTCTAAGTGGTCTTATATCATCTAAAACCCAAGCTGCTCTACCAAAAGTTCCAATTACTAAATCATGTTCTCTAGTTTGAATAACCAAATCTTTTACAGGAACGGTTGGAAAAATTTCACTATCAAATTTTTCCCATTTTTTTCCAGCATTAAGCGAAATATAAAGACCATCATCAGTTCCCAAAAACATTAGATTTGGATTAATAGGGTCTTCTACAATGGATAAAGCATAATTTTCAGCATCCTTTTCATCCACAATACGTTCCCAAGTTTTTCCATAGTTTTTTGTTCTGTAAGCATAAGGAATATAATTAAACCTTCTGTAATCATTTGCAACTAACAAAGCCTCTCCTTTGTTTTTTTGAGATGCTTTAATCTGGGCAATCCAGCTACCACTTGGAAGTCCTTTTAGATTTTTACTTACATCATTCCAATTTTTTCCACCATCTTTTGTATAATGTACACGACCATCATCAGAGGCAGCCCACAACATATCCTTTTCTAAAGGAGAAGGCTCAATAACTAAAATTGTACAATGATTTTCAGCACCAGTTGCATCAAGAGTCAACCCTCCACTCTCACTTTGCTTTTGCTTTTCAGGGTTGTTAGTTGTTAAATCAGGCGATATCACAGTCCAAGTTTGCCCTTTGTCTTCACTTTTGTGAACAAATTGACTTCCAAAATAAACTGTACTGTTACTAAAAGGATCTTGTCCAATTGCAGCATTCCAATTAAATCTTAACCTAGTATCTGGTTCAGGATGAGTAGGTCTAACTATGTAATTGTTTCCTGTTTTCCAATCGTATCTGGAAACATATCCTTGTTGACTCATGGCATAGCCATATCTAGAATCATCTAAATCAGGAACTACGTCAAAACCATCACCAAAAGCTATTTCTTGCCAATAAGAATTTCTAATTCCTTGAACCTTCCAAACATAGGAAGGACCCCTCCAAGACCCATTATCTTGCATCCCTCCATAAACGTTATATGGAAATTCGTTATCTACACTAATGTGATAAAATTGAGCAACAGGAATATTCCCTATAAAACGCCAAGTTTTTCCACCATCTCTAGTGATATTAAGTCCACCATCATTACCATCAATCATAAACGATCCATCTTTTGGATGAATCCACCAGGCATGATGGTCAGGATGTACCCCGTTATCAGCACGATATGCTGGCATTAACTGATTGAAATTTTTACCTCCATCTTGAGAAACATTTACGTATGTAAAGACCGAATAAATACGATTTTCATTTTGTGGGTCCACTTCTATATCAGAATAATAAAAAGGTCTATTTCCAATACCTCTTTTATCATTTATTTTCTTCCATTTAAATCCTCCATCTTCAGATTTGTATAGAGCATTTTTCTTAGATTCTATTAAAGCGTAAATTATATTAGTTTTATTTGAAGCTATAGCCAAACCAATTCTCCCTAATTCACCAGAGGGCAAACCATCTTCTTCATTCTTTTTAGACCAAGTTTCACCACCATCAAAACTTATGTGCAAACCGCTTCCTTTTCCTCCAGATTTAAAAAACCAAGGGTCACGTTTATGTTCCCACATTGCAGCAATAAGTTTATTTGGATTACTTGGATCCATAACCAAATCAGCTGCTCCAGTTTTATTATTTATAAATAAAACTTTTCTCCAAGATTTGCCTCCATTAATTGTCTTATAAATACCACGCTCAGGATGTTCTCCCCAAGGAGAACCAATAGCAGCTACATACACAATATTTGGATTTGAAGGATCAATAATAACCCTATGAATATGTCTAGTTTTTTCAAGACCCATAGAATTCCAAGACTTACCACCATCTAATGATTTATAAATTCCATATCCTCCATTTAGACTATTTCTAGGGTTACCTTCTCCAGTTCCTACCCAGATAACATCTGGATTGGATTGTTGGATAGCTACTGCTCCAACTGAGGCAGTTACTTGATTATTAAAAATAGGGTTCCATGTAATACCAGCGCTATTAGATTTCCATAGTCCTCCAGATGCAGTTCCAACATACATTATATTTGGATTAGATAAAACTACATCTATCGCAGTGACTCTACCACTCATTCCCCCCGGACCAATATTTCTTGGAGCGGCTTCTTTAAGCCAAGTTGTTGAAAATTCTTGGGCTCCAAGGTGAAGAACAAAACTCAAAAAAAGGATAGAAAATAAGTGTCTCATGATTTTAATTTTATTAATAACTAGAAAGATAAAAATTTATTTTAAAAAAAGTAAAAATTTATAATTAAGATTTAAGAACATATTTTCTAATACCAACAAATATTAGAATTAGAAAAGAATAAAATATAAAAAAAGAAATTATGTAATTCTGTAATCCAAAAATCAACATTATTGACATAATTAATAATTGAAATCCAAGACCATACAAAGAAATAAAAGTCATAAACCAATTTGGAAATGGGGAACTTTCTATTGCGTTTCTGTCCAAATAATACATCACTTTATCAAAAGAAATATACAGGAAATCGTATATTTTATAAAAAATATTTACCATTTTTTGACTTTCTCCTTTTAAAGCTTTTGGAGCACAGTCTTCAAAAATTCGACTAGTAGAATCTCCATTTACCGTATTTCTTAAAATAACATAATAATAATTATAAACAGTTCCCTGAAGCTGTATACAAAAAAAAGAAATTAACATAATTGAAATCGAATTGTTTGAGATATACCAAAAACTTAATAAAAAACAAAAATTCAATAAAATATCAGCAATTGAATCATAATAACGGCCAACATAAGATGGAGTTTTCTTAAGTCTTGACAATTCCCCATCAGCGGCATCCAAAATAGATTTTATAATAATAAAAAAAGCTGCAGTTATATAATACTGATTGAGTATCAGAAATATTGCAAAAATTCCAACAACTACAAACATAGTTGTGACATGAATTGGAGTTAAAATAGTGTTTTTAAGTCGATTTGCAAGCCAGTGACCAGGAGATCGACCATAATCCGAAAAATCAAAAAATTGATACTTTTTGGGAAGTTTAGACATTCAAATTATTTTGAAAATTTTACTAAATAAATCATATAAAAATACAATCAATTTTTTGATTTCTTTAATTTAAAAAAACACATACATAATATAAATTTTAATTAAATTGTCGTATTAAAATTAACTTACAAAAATAAATATGCTTAAGACTTTAAGATTGGATAATAAAGTATTAAAAAATTTCACTAACACAAGCTTAAAACTTCTTTTTCCTGCTATTTTATTGTTAATGATTATAGTAGTTATTTTCATTGTTAATGATGGATTCACCGTCGATTCATACATTGAAATTCAAAAAGATTTATTTATTTCTCTAAATTATATACTATCAAAGCTCCCCATTTTACAGTTTAATTTGACTCAGTTAGGTAATCCTCTTATTTTTTTAGGACTCTTAACGCCTTTTATTATTTATACACCCAAACTTTGGGAGGTAATTTTAACTTCGACAATTATATCAGCTTTAATGTCATTTATTTTAAAAATAATATTTGATATTCCTAGACCTGCACAAATTCTTGATCATGAGAGTTTTATAATCATTGGTGAGGTTTTAGGAGGTTATAAAAGTATGCCATCTGGACATTCGATTACTACTTTTTCAATAATTACTATTTTATTGATTGCATTTATGCCAAAAAAAGTCAATCATAAAATAATATGGTCATTCAGCTTTATTTTAATTGGTCTAATTATTGCGCTCTCCAGGGTTGGTGTAGGAGCACATTATCCACTAGATGTAGTAATAGGAAGCACAATAGGCTATATGTCGTCAATCTTTGGTATTTATTTAAACAATAAGTTTAATTTATGGTGCTGGATTAAAAAAGAAAAATATTATCCAATATTAATGCTGTTTTTAATAATTTGGGGAATAGCTATTGTTAATGAAATAGCATTAAATAATTTATTAATTTTCTACTTTTCATTAGCATCTTTGGTAACAACTGTTTATTTGATTTTGAGAGTTTATGTTAAAAAGTAAAATAAAATTAGGGTACTTAGTACTAATATTAAGTTTTGTCAACTTAATACTTTATCACCTTCCTGTATATAAATTTACTGTTCAAAATTTAAATAGTGGTGGATTAGATTGGCTATTTACAATTGTTAGTATAATAATTTTAATAATATCATTAAATGCCCTGGTTTTTTACATAATTTTTTTTCTTTCAAATTATATTGGAAAGTTATTGACTATTCTGTCTTTTAACATCAGTGCGATCTCTGTTTACTTCATAAACACCTATGGCGTAATAATAGATAAAACGATGATAGGAAATATCCTTAACACTAACTTTGATGAATCCAGCAGTTTCTTTTCTTTTACCCTAATCCTCTATATAATTTTTTTAGGAATAATGCCAAGTGTGTTAATTTTTAAAATTAAAATTTTAAATGTAAAACTTAAAAGTTTTATAAAAAAAATAGCCTTTGGTATTATTTTTATTCTTTCACTTGCTTACATAAATTCAAGTAATTGGTTGTGGATTGATAACAATTCTAAATCTTTAGGTGGTTTAGTAATGCCATGGTCGTATGTGGTTAATACTTCCAGGTTTTACATACATAAAAACCAAGAGAATCAGAAACAAATTTTACTTCCAGATGCAAAAATAAAAAATAACAAAAAATCTGTTGTTGTTCTTGTTATTGGAGAATCTGCAAGAAGTCAAAACTTTTCTTTGTACGGATATGATAAAATGACAAACCCTCTGCTTTCTAAAATTAAAAATATATATAATTTCAAAACTAATGCATGCGCAACATATACCACCGCTGGAATTAAATGTATTTTAGAACATAAAAAAACTAGCAAATTATATGAAATTTTACCAAATTATTTGTTTAGAAATGATGTTGAGGTTATATGGCGAACAACTAATTGGGGAGAACCTAATGTTTTAGTTGAAAATTATCAAAACAAAGAATTTTTAAAAAAACAATGTAAAGGTGAGGGATGTGAATATGACGAGGTGTTACTTAACAAATTAAATGATGAAATATTAAAAAGTAAAAATGAAAAAATACTAATTGTTTTGCACACCAGCACGAGTCATGGACCAACCTATTATAAAAAATATCCAGAAAAATTCAATAAATTCAAACCAGTTTGCAAGAGTGTTGAACTAGGTAAATGCAGTCAAGAAGAGCTGATAAATGCTTATGACAATACCATTTTGTATACTGATTATATTTTGTCTAATTTGATAAAAAACTTAAATCAGCTTAAAAATTTTAATAGTAGCATGATATATGTTTCAGATCATGGAGAGTCTTTAGGTGAAAAAAACCTTTACATGCATGGAATTCCAGCTAGTATTGCTCCAAAAGAACAGCTAGAAATACCTTTTATTGTATGGCATTCTGAAAATTCTAAAGAAATAAAAAATAATCAATTTTTAACTCAGCACAATGTTTTTCACAGTGTATTAGATTTTTTAGAAATAGATAGTCCTATCTATGATCCAAAGATGAGTATTTTTAAAAATGATTAATATTAATTACAAACATACTTTCAATAAAAATTTTAAAGTTTTTTCTATTTATTAATTAAAATCGGTTTTCCAAAACCTAATTTTTTCATTCTTTCCAGTTGAGTTTTTGCATCTCCAACTACTAACCATATCATTTTATTTGGATTGATATATTTATTTGCTAATTCCTTGATTTCAGCAGTAGTAACATTCTCAACAAAATTTTCTCTATTTTTTATGTAATTAATATCCCAGTCGTATTTACTAATATTGGAAAGTATTCTTAATTTCGCTCTTGAAGTTTCAAAAGCTCTTGCATTACTTTTAATCAAATATCCTTTTGAAGTCTTAAGATCTTTTTCTGAAAAAGTATTGGGATAGTCTAGTAAAATATTTTTTATAAGTAAGGTAGACTCTAAAGTAACATTACTTCTTACACCTGTAGATATTAAAAAAGCACCTTTAGCTTTTGAACCAGAAAATCTTGAGTTTATTCCGTATGTATACCCTTTTCCTTCTCGTAATTGTTGTGTTAATCTTGAAGCAAATCCTCCTCCTCCAAGAATGTAATTCATCATTGTAGCTGGATAATAATCTTTATCTGTTGCAGCTAAAGCTGGTGAACCAAATCTTAAGACTGATTGTTTTGCATTGGGAATATCAAAGAAATATACAATAGATTTTGATGGTGGAATAGGTGTTTTGTAGTTTGGGATATTTACTTGTTTAGCTTTCCAATTTAAATTAATGGAAGATAGTGATGATAAGACTTGTTCTTTATCAATATTACCAACAACTAGCATTTTGGCAACGGATGGGGAAATGTTTTTATTATAAAATAGTCGAACATCCTCTAAAGTAATTGAATTTATCGAATTCAATGTTCCTAAAATATTATTTGAACGAATGTTTTTACTTCCATAAATCAATTTATTAAAAGCATTATTTGCAACGGAGTTAGGGTTGGCCTGTTGTTGACGAATACTAGATGTAATAGCTTTTTTCAATAAATCAAACTCAAATTTGTCAAACCTTGGTTGAAGCAAAATTTCCTGAACTAATAACAAGGTAGCTTCATAATTTTTTGAAAGAGTAGTTACGGAAATATTGATGCTTTCTGAATCTGAAAATACGTATATAGAAGCTCCAAGTTCTTGAATCGATTCTTGTAACTCTTTAACTGTTTTATCTATAGTTCCCTTGTTTAATAATTGAGCTGTTAAATTAGCAAGGCCTAATTTGTTCATAGATTCTAATAACTGACCTCCTTCAATGGTTAAGTTAAAACTAACTAATGGAACTTCAGTATTTTTAATTCCATAAATCTCTAATCCGTTATCAAGTTTGCTCTTATATACATTTGGAATGTTCAGTGAGGGAGATTCACCATATTTAGGCTCTATGGTTCTATCAAATAAGGATGGAGTCCTAGTATATTTAGATGAAATATTTGGGTTGAAATCTGCTTCTGCTCCTTTTACAATTTTTTCTTCAACAACTTCAGCTAGAACAGATCCATTTATCATTAAATCAGAGCTTCCTCTAGGAACAAAACTAGTTGTAATGTAATGTTTGTCTTTTATATATTGATTATACACCCGCATTACATCTTGACTATTAACTGCTAAAGTATTTTTAATATCTTGAGTTACATATCCAGGGTTACCAGTATAAGTGTTATAAGAAGCTAAATTAGTTCCTTTACCTAAAACACTGGATAAACTTCTGTAAAAATTTGTTTCTTGGCTTGCTTTAATTCTATTTAAATCTTTTTTGGAAATACCCTCTTTTTCAAATTTCTCAAACGCCTTAAAAACTCCTTCTTTAACTGTATTCAAATTTAAATTATTAAAAGCTCTAATTGATAACTGTATATTACCAGCAAGTTCATTTGTATAATTATACATACTTGTATTGGAGGTAACTTTTAATTCATCAATTAAAACTTGATTTAAATGAGCGGATTTACCATCAGATAAATACTGAGACAAAACCTCTAATGCATATGAATCAGGATGGTAATTTTCAACAGTTGGCCAGACCATTGTTAACTGCGGAACCCTTGCAAAATTATCTTCGTAGTATAAGTTTTTAGTTTTTTTTAGTATGCCTGGTCTTTTCTTTAGAGGAGTGATTTCTCTTCCTATCGGGATTTCATCAAAATATTTATGTACCCATTCTTTTGCTTTATCAATATCCAAATCTCCTGATAATACTAAAGTTGCATTATTAGGAACATACCATTTTTTAAAAAATGTTTTTACATCATCTAAAGTAGCATTTTGCAAATCTTTTAATGAACCTATAACCTGCCAGTTATATGGATGATCTTTTGGATATAAGTTTTTACCAATAACATATTGGTTGTGCCCATATGGTCTATTATCTACACCTTGCCTCTTTTCATTTTTAACTACTTGTTTTTCTTTTTCTAAGACAGGATTAGTTACAGTATTTATAAACCAACCT
>Ga0209223_10006004_pt1 | contig 10553 bp, 7 predicted proteins | sample COG_06_FD_184750 | JGI IMG/M metagenome (GOLD analysis project Ga0209223, IMG submission 184750) | Pelagic Microbial community sample from North Sea - COGITO 998_met_06 (SPAdes) (version 2) | ecosystem: Environmental > Aquatic > Marine > Neritic zone/Coastal water | place: Helgoland, sampling...
TCCCTTTGTCTCCAATATGAAACAACCTAGCGCAATCAGGGATGAAAACAAAAAAACTACCTAGCTTGCTTGAGGAGATATTTTGATTAAATTTATACCCCGCACTTTTTAGTGTTCTAATAACATAATTCTACAAACTAATTGAACTATGAAAAAAAAAATAATCTATATCGTAACTTGTTTTTTCTTAACACATCTTTGCTATGCGCAAGGAACTCGTCTTCTTAGAGATCCAGACCTAAGTCAATCACACATAACATTCACCTACGCTAGTGATGTTTGGATTGTAAATAAAGTTGGAGGCTTGGCTAAAAGAATAACAAGTACGCCAGCTATTGAAAGTACACCCTACTTTTCTCCTGATGGAAAATGGATTGCTTTTACTTCTAATCGATCAGGAAAAAACAATGCTTATATTGTTTCTATTGCAGGAGGTACTCCTATGCAATTAACATGGCATCCATCAGGATCTGCAGTTAGAGGATGGACACCTGATGGTAAGGCAGTTCTAATTGCAAGCAATCGTAATACAGCTCCAAGCCCCTACAATCGCCTATATACTGTTAATGTAGCAGGTGGTCTTCCAAAATTAGTATCTGCACAATGGGGGTATGATGGAGATTATTCACCCGATGGATCTCAGATGATTATTGATAAAATGAATCGCTGGGATGTAGAATGGAGAGCCTATCGCGGAGGGCAAAACACCCCACTAATTCTTATGGATCTTGAGACTCAAAAAGAAACCTTGCTTCCAAACAAAGAACGTTCAACAGACATTAAACCCTTTTGGCTTAATAACACTATCTATTTCTTATCGGATAGAGATTTAGTAGCGAATATTTGGTCTTTTAATACAAATACCTCACAATTAACTCAAGTCACAAAATTTAAAGGTTCAGATGTTAAAAACATAGCTGGCGATGGCAATACCCTTATCTATGAAAGAGATGGATACCTTCATACCTTAGATCTAAGCTCAGGAAAAACAACACAATTAGCAATTAATGTTATTGGCGATTTTCCTTGGGCAGAAACCAAGTGGGAAAATGTAACAAGCAGAGCTGAATCTGCATCGTTATCACCTAATGGAAAACGTGTGATTATGGAAGCTCGAGGAGATATATTTACGGTTCCCATTGAGTTTGGAGACACTAGAAACATCACACATACATCTGGAGTTGCAGATCGCAGACCAATATGGTCTCCAAAAGGAGATAAAATTGCTTGGTTTTCGGATGAAAACCGAAAGAATTATCAGCTGTTGATAAGCAATCAAGAAGGGACTAAAATTATTGACAACATAGACATAGGAGTTTCTAAATTGGGCTGGAATCCTAGCTGGTCTCCAGATGGAAATCACATAGCCTTTGTAGACGATGATGTGCGCCTTCGTATTGTAGATCTTACCACTAAAAAAATTGAAACCATCGATGTAGGGGGTACTAACCTAGAAAGAAGATCTATTGAATTAAAATGGGCTCCAGATTCTAATTGGATTGCTTACGCAAAATCTGGGGATAATATGCTAAGACAAATTTACCTTTGGTCTACAGAGACTAAAAAATCTACTGCCATTACAGACCCTTTTGCAGACTCTTTTTCACCTACTTGGGATTTAAATAAAAAACAACTTTACTTCTTGGCTAGTACCAATATTGCTTTAGGTTCTGGTTGGGCCAACACAAGTTCTATGATGTCCAATGAAACTTATGCTGCCTATGTAGTAAATCTAGATGCAAAAGACACTTCTCCTTTTAAGCCAAAAAGCGATGAAGAAAGTATCAAAGAGGATACTAAAAAAGAGAAAAAAGGAACAGAGAAAAAAGAGGAGGAATTAGATAAAAAGTTAGTCTCTGGTCTTAAAATTGATTTTGAAAATATTGGAAGACGAACTTTGGCACTTCCTGTACCCAGTAGAAATTATAGATTTATAAAAGCAGGAGCTGCTAATACCGCTTTTCTTGGAGAACGAATTCCAAATAGTAGAGGAGTAACAATTCATAAGTTTGATCTAAAAAAACAAAAATCTAAAGAATTTACCTCAGGAGCCAGTGGTACTTTTATCACAGCAAACGGAAAACACATGCTAGTACGTATTCGAGGAAGTTGGAAGTTAGCTAAAACCAGTGGTTCAAATACAAAGGCTGCAAAATCTATTAAACCAACTCTTCAAATGAAATTAAATCGTTCTGAAGAATGGGGCCAAATGTTTGAAGAGGCATGGCGCTACGAACGCGATTATTTTTATGACCCTAACATTCATGGCAGAAACTGGAATAAGGTGTACAAACGGTATGCCCCTTTAGTGCCTTTCGTAAAACATCGTGCAGACTTAACTTATATTTTTGATCAGATGAATGGAGAGTTATCGGTGGGTCATAGTTTTGTTGGAGGAGGAGACTATCCAGAGGTAACTCGAAATCAAGGAGGGCTCCTTGGAGCCGATTTCAATCTTGAAGATGGCCGCTATAGAATAGCTAGAATTCTTACTTCAGAAAATTGGAACCCAGGGTTATATGGTCCTTTAGATGCTCCAGGATTACACATTAAAAAAGGATATTACATTGTTGGTATAAATAATAAAGAACTTCGTTCAGAAGATAATATTTTTGAATTTTTAGACGGAACTTCTGGGAAGCAAACGGTACTCCATATTAATTCAACACCAGATTTTAAGGGGCATTGGACAGAGATTGTTAAACCTTTAAGAAGTGAAAACTCTTTAAGACAACGAAGCTGGGTTGAAGACAATCGCAGACGCGTTGAACAGTTGTCTAATGGTCGACTAGGGTACGTTTGGGTACCTAACACTTCTGGCCCAGGTTTTGTGTCTTTTAATCGCTACTATTTTGCACAGCAAGATAAAGAAGGAGCAGTGATAGATGAGCGTTTTAATGGAGGAGGATTGCTAGATGATTATATGGTAGATTTAATGACTAGAGATCTAAGAGCCGCTTTAACTAATGAGGTTCCTAACGGTAGACCAATGAGATTACCTGCAGGTATTATAGGTCCAAAAGTGTTGTTAATTAATGAAAAAGCAGGATCTGGTGGAGATTTCTTTCCATGGGTATTTAGACAACAAAAAGCGGGTAAATTAATTGGAATGCGTACTTGGGGTGGGCTCGTTAAATCTTCAACACATTATTTGATGATTGATGGAGGCAGGCTTACTTCACCAGACAATGCCGTATTTGATCCGATACATAATAAATTTATTGCCGAAAATGAGGGAGTAGCACCAGATATTGAAGTTAGACAGGATGCCAACTCTTTACATAAGGGCGAAGACCCTCAGTTAGAAAGAGCTGTTTTAGAATTAATGCAACAATTGGGAGTAAAAAAAGAAATCATAGTACCACCATTTAACAAACCAGCCAAAGGAAATTAACATAGAAGATTTACAACATAAACATGACCAAAACATACACTATAGAAGGGATGACCTGTGAAGGATGTGTGGCTAAAGTTAGCTATGTACTAAAACAACATGCAAGTATTTTGTCTGTTGCGGTTGTGCTTTCAAACAAATCTGCCACGGTAACCATGAGCGAAGAGCTTGCAGTAGACGAGTTGCAAAACCTTTTTGGTTCGTCTAGTAAGTATACGGTTGGTGCTTCTCAACCAACAATAGATCAAGAAAGTGCAAGCGTTTTTACAACCTATAAACCCTTGCTCCTTATTTTTGTATTTATTGCCGCCACTACAGCAATTGCCTCAATGAATAATGGAAAGATAGAGTTAATGCTATGGATGCGTTACTTTATGGCTGGTTTTTTTATTGTTTTTTCTTTCTTTAAATTTTTAAATTTAGCTGGTTTTGCAGAAAGCTATGCCATGTATGATGTACTTGCAAAAAGAGTACAAGCATATGGGCTGGTTTATCCTTTTCTAGAACTATTTCTGGGGGCTGCCTACCTCACAAATTTTGAACCTACTATTACCTATATAGCCACCATATTTTTAATGAGTTTTAGTAGTATTGGAGTAATACAGAGTGTCTTAGATAAGAGAAAAATTAGATGTGCCTGTTTGGGAGCTGTTTTTAATTTACCTATGAGTACGATTACCATTATAGAGAATTTAACAATGGTTGTGATGGCGTGTGTGATGTTATGGAAGGCATAGATTAAAAATATTGAATAACCTATTTATTTCACACAACCCAAAACAAACTAGAAGTATTCTTATTGTGCACAAAATACCAAGTAAATTAAATAATTTATATTTGTTTGTAATTTAAAATTCCTATCATGAAAAACACAATCTTACTGCTGTTATTATTAACTATCTTTTCTTGTGGAAATAGTGATGACTCAGAGGTATTAGAAGAACCAACGTATACTTTAGAAGGCAAATGGTTATGGTCTCCAGATCCTGATGATAGAACCTTTGCAAATACCATGTATGAATTTGTAGATGGAACTAGATATACATCTTACGCAAACTGCACTTCAAGTAACCCTTGTAGTAATTCAGATTTTAATGCATTAGATGCCACAGATAGAATTCCAGGTGAGAAAACCTATACTTTTAATGATTATATTCTAACAATTGATGGCATTACCCAAACCGTCTCATTTAGATGTGATGGTGGTATTCTTGTTTTTGAAAACGGAGTTACATTATGGAGGTTGAGTTCTGATTGCCAATAAGAAGGTATCTATCCCTGTAGTTGGATGATGAACTATTCTTAGCTTTAGAGAGATTCAATTGTATTTATTAACCTATTATAAAAAGAGAGTAGCTTTGATGCTTCTCTCTTTTTTTATGAAATAAACTTCTTGTGGTCTTCCCTATTTTTAAGGAGGTAGAAATTTCCCCATTTTTAAGGATTGACTGCCACTATTCTATTCATTAATTTAAACCGAGTTATACTCACATGTATATCTTTTTCACCAAACTATAGAGAGAGGTTGTATTAGGGCATCTCTCTCTTTTTTTCTCATTTATTTTTTTTACAAAAAACTAATTAAATTACTTGTAGGTAGATAATACGGGTATTTATACGTGTTGTTGGATTGGAGAAAGTTTCTATTTTTATAAGCAATAAAACCCTCTAAATTTAAACCCTATGACTCGCGTACGTTTAGAAATTGATGAAGTGCAAATTCATCGCCCCAAAAAAAGATGGAAACTCTACTTTTTAGTAGTTACAGACCATCCTACAGAAGATGATAAAATGATCATCACAACCCTGCCCCACGAACCTTTTAAATTGTCTAGAAGGCATGACAATTCTTTCCAGTTTGATACAGACGACGCTGGATCTAATGGGCTGTTTGTGTTGAGTAGAGACCTCCCTAAAGATCGGGAATTAAACGTTCATATCTATCTACGGCATACTCGAAAAGCCACCAGAGATTTGGGTGAAATTTTGAAAGACGTAGAACAGGGCATTGGAGGAGATGCTTTTGGTATGGTTACCGATCTAGTTGGCACCACTACCCTACCTTGGCTGGTGGTTGCAAAAAAAGCGGTTCCTATGATTGGGAAGATCCTTTCGAAGATAAAAGACAGAGATTTTGGGTTTTTAAGTGCTTTTGAACGGTTTGGACCTGAGTTTGAAGACGTTTATGAAATTGATAGAAAAAAAGAGTTTACTGGCGATGCTTCTTTGGTGTATAGTTGGTCTGTAGATGATTAGAGTCGAAAAAATAGAACTTATTTTAAAAATTATGAAAAAAATAATAATTAGTATTCTCACAATTATCCTAACAGTGTTGTCTAGCTGTTCTTCAAGTTACTTTCTTAAAGAAAGAGAAACTGAATTTGGTACGAAAGGACAAAAAAAGTGGATCTTTCACCGCTTATCAGATAGAGATAAAGGAACAACATTAGCCTTCCCTGGATATATATTAGGTATTGAAAAAGCACATCGAAGTCGAATTGGAGCTCCTTCACGTCAAAGTATTCATAAACAAAATGGGCTAGAAAAGTTTGACTTTGACCAAGATAATACTTGGGAATCTATGCCTAAAAGAAAAAGAAAGGTTTTAGATGATAAAAAAGCAATGTTCGTTTCTTCAATACATAAATTTTATCATCGAAATACTTCAATAAATAGAATTGATGTCGCAACTATTTATGATTCATATGATGCAACATACTTAAAAAGATCAACTGATGCTTTTAAACAAGGTTTTGATGAATTAAATGATTTTAAAACAGAACTAGCAAGAAATGTTTCAAAGAACAAAATCACTCATGTGTTTTTATTTTCAATGGGATGGAATTCAGACCAACAAGAAGCAATAAGAAATTTCAATAGCATGTTTTTAAAAATAATTAATATCGCAAATAAATCAAAAAAAGAATTCCGACCACTATTTATAGGAATTACTTGGCCTTCTAAATGGAATGATGGTTTTTCCAATATTTTCAGTTTTTTTAATAAAACAAATGATGCAGATGAAATTGGTATGACTTGGGCAAACTATCTACTCAATAAGGTAATACTCCCTCAAAAAAATATTAATTCATTTAAAACTATTGTTGTTGGTCATAGTTTTGGAGCTAAATTAACTTCTAGAGCCACTATGAGTGCAAGCATGCTAAAAGAAGAAACAACACCTATCGACTTACTTATTAACCTTCAGTCTGCGTATAGTTTAAATAGATATTCCTCAACTAAAGGAATTGAACCAACTTCTGATTATGTTAACTGGAAGAAATATGCGAATAATATTGCTCTTATATGCAGCAAAAATGATAAAGCAGTTAAAGCAGGGTTTTATGCACCTTTCGCAGGAGGCATAAAATCTTACAATAAAGTCGACAAAGACATGAAAGGTGATTATAAAGGAATTGAATTAATTAAATATAGCGTTACACCATCAACAGACTTTAATTCTGAAAATCAGCTGTTACTAATCGATGCTTCTGAAATTATAAAAAGAGAAGCATACAAAAAAGGTGGTGGTGCTCATAGTGATATATATAATGAAGATGTTGCAAAATTAATATGGAATTTAATATCCTCAAAAACCTATTAAAACTAAGTACAATAGTGGTAATAGTTACAAAAACTCCAAAAAAGAAAGAATTACGATTTAAAAATAGTTGTTTGAAGACGTTTATGAAATTGATAGAAAAAAAGAGTTTACTGGCGATGCTTCTTTGGTGTATAGTTGGTCTGTAGATGATTAATACCTTAGAAATAACGGAGTTCTAAAAAAACAGGGAGCTATTATTTTCACCATTTATGGGGATTGTTTAGTGATTGTTATTTTTTGAACTTTAGAACATAAAAAAAGTTGTGTTAACCGGAAATATACAGTTGTTAACACAAGTAATGCTTCTTATAAAAGGAAGTTGTGTTTCATACAAAAAAGCCACCGCACAAACAGCCCATTTGGTTTTTGCCGACACATAAGCCAACGCTGAAAAACCAAAAGAGCTGTTTCTTGCCTTTGCGCTCGAAAACATAGTGAAAAGATTGTGAATAAAAATGTAAAAACCGACCGACCAAAACAACAAACTTTATTAACTTGTACGGTTAAATAAGGAATAATGATTAAAGAAAGAATTGACATAGAAAACATTGACGGACAACTATTTGAAATAAAAGTAGTTGACCCAGATAATTCTAAACCTGCTTCTTTTACACATTATTTGCATAATCATAAAAATGGAGTTTCTCAATTTTACAAAAAGGATGCACTTTCTTACGTAAAAGAAATTCTTGAAAAAGAATATCCAACAGAAAAAGTCACAAATAAAGTAGCAGAGGAAGCACTTCAATATTTGATTTTTGACCTTAATAAATCTGTTCCATTTCCTGCACCCGAAAAACCGAAATTTAAATTTATTGACCTTTTTGCAGGAATAGGCGGATTTCGTTTAGCACTTCAAAACCTAGATGGAAAGTGCGTTTTTACAAGCGAATGGGACAAGTATTCAAAACAAACTTATAAAGCCAATTTTGGAGAAATTCCGTTTGGAGATATAATAAAACCTGAAACAAAAAATTATATTCCAGACAATTTTGATGTGCTTTGTGCAGGTTTTCCTTGTCAGGCATTTTCGATTGCTGGAAGGCGTGGCGGATTTGAAGATACGAGAGGAACGCTATTTTTTGATGTTGCAGAAATTATAAAAAAGAAACAACCAAAAGCAATTTTTCTCGAAAACGTAAAAGGTTTAAGAAATCACGATAAAGGAAAAACATTAGCGACAATTTTAAATGTGCTTCGTGAAGATTTGGGCTATTATGTGCCTGAACCACAAATATTAAATGCAAAAGAATTTGGCGTTCCTCAAAATCGTGAACGAATTTTTATCGTTGGTTTCCGTAAAGATTTAGGAATAACTGATTTTCAGTATCCAGAACCAACTAATAAAACAGCAGTATTAGATGATATTTTGGAACAAGAAGAAGTTTCTGTTAAATATTATTTATCGACAACTTATGTTCAAACATTAAAAAATCACAGGGCACGCCACGAAAGCAAAGGAAATGGATTTGGTTACGAAATAATTCCAAATGACGGAACAGCAAACGCAGTTGTTTGTGGTGGAATGGGGAGAGAACGAAATTTAGTTTTTGATGATAGACTGACAAATTTTAAACCAATAACTAACATTTCAGGCAAGGTTAATCGAGAAGGAATTAGAAAAATGACACCACGAGAATGGGCAAGATTACAAGGCTTTCCAGACAATTTTAAAATTATAGTTTCAGACGCGCAAGCATACAAACAATTCGGAAATTCGGTTGCAGTTCCCGCAATTCAAGCCACAGCGGAAAAAATAATAGAAAAACTTAACTGCAAATGATTACAGGAAATAAGGGAGAATGGAGCGAAATTTATGCGCTTTTCAAATTATTAGGCGATAAACAATTATTTCTAGGAAACAAAGACATTGAAAAGTTAGAGGGTTTAGTTTACCCAATTATCAAAATACTCCGCACCGAAAACAATGGTAATTTTGAATACTCAATTCAAGATGAAATCATTTTAGTTTCGGGAGATGAAGAAGTTTTAAAAATTCCTATTTCAGACTTTAAAGACAAAGCCCTTTTTCTTTTAAATGCAATTAAACAAAATAAAGAAAGGACTTTTTCTGTTCCAGAAATTGAGGAATTTATGCAATCCATAAATTGCATTTCATTAAAAGCTAGTTCTTCAGCAAAAACTGATATTACTATTGTTGTTCACGACCAAAGAACGAATCAACAACCGACATTGGGTTTTAGCATAAAATCACAACTTGGAAGCCCTTCTACTCTATTAAATGCAGGTAAAACGACAAACTTTATTTATAAAATTGTTGGTACAAATTTAAGTGAAAACGAAATTGAGCAAATCAATTCAATTGCTTCTAGAAGTAAAATAATGGATAGAATTGTTCAAATTCAAAAGAATGGCGGGCAATTTGATTTTATAAAAACAGAAAGACAAATATTTTCAAATAATCTAGTTCTAATAGACAGTTTACTACCAGAAATTTTATCGCAAATCGTTTTTGACTTTTATTCAAGTGAGTTTTCGCACTTGACCGATTTAGTAAATAAAACGGCTGACAAAAATCCATTGAACTTTGACATTGAAAACGAACATAAGTTTTACGAGTACAAAATTAAACGCTTCTTGACGGATGTTGCACTTGGAATGATGCCCTCGCAAGTTTGGACAGGAAAATATGATGCGACAGGCGGATATTTAATCGTCAAAGAAGATGGAGACGTTTTATGTTATCATATTTACAACAGAAATGAATTTGAGGATTACTTGCTAAATAATACAAAGCTTGATACTGCAAGTTCTTCTCGTCACGGATTTGGAGAAATTTATGAAAAAAATGGAGAGCTATACTTTAATCTGAATTTACAAATTAGGTTTACTAAATAGCCAACGCTAAAAGCCATACACATTTGCAATTCGCACAAGCCGACACACAAGCCAAAAATTGCAAAAGAGTATGTCTTTGCCAACGCTACAAACAGGACGGAAAATAAAATACGAAAACACAACAATGTATATAAAAAATAGGCGAAACAGTTCTATAATCAAGGCTTTAAGCTCGTATCAATCTTTGTACTTAACCGAAACTTTCGTGCTTCGTAATCGCCTACTTTTCATATACTAACCGTTACCCCCCTAAAAACCAACCATGAACATTACCAATAAAGACAAATTTGCTTCAGAATTTATAAACCACTACTCAACTAGAGGGTTTGGGGCGATGAACAAAAATAGGGAAGTAGAAATTTCACCATTTTCAAGGATTGACTGCCACTATTCTATTCATTAATTTTACACCGAGTTATACTCACATGTATATCTTTTTCATTAAATCTTTAGAGAGAGGTTGTATTAGGGGCACCTCTCTCTTTTTTCTCTTTTATTTTTTTACAAATAACTAACTAAGTTACTTGTAGGTAGATAAATTCAGGTATTTATACGTGTTGTTGGGTTGGAGAAAGTTATTAATTTTATGGAGAATAAGAACCCTCTAAAATTAAATGCTATGACTCGCGTACGTTTAGAAATTGATGAAGTGCAAATTCATCGCCCCAAAAAAAGATGGAAACTCTACTTTTTAGT
>Ga0209223_10006007_pt1 | contig 10550 bp, 9 predicted proteins | sample COG_06_FD_184750 | JGI IMG/M metagenome (GOLD analysis project Ga0209223, IMG submission 184750) | Pelagic Microbial community sample from North Sea - COGITO 998_met_06 (SPAdes) (version 2) | ecosystem: Environmental > Aquatic > Marine > Neritic zone/Coastal water | place: Helgoland, sampling...
GTATTATATTAATTTACCTTATATTGAGCATAAAAATAAAGATCCCGCAGTTTTAATTAGAATTATAGAGTCTGATGTATCTCGTTCATTTACTTGGATTACATCTTGTTTTACTGTGATGCGAGAGTCGATCATACTTTTTTCTATTTTTGCTCTTCTTGTGATAGCTGATCCTATAATTACATCTTTACTATTCCTATTCTTAATCATTCCTCTTTCATTATATTATTTTTCTTATAGGAATCTTTTAAAGAGTCGTGGAGAAAGAAGTCAAATACTACTAGGAAGAAAATATAAAACAATAAATCAAAGTTTAGGAATGATAAAAGAAACTAAAATTTTGAATAAAGAAAATTTTTTTTTTAATAGTTTTTCAAAGACTGTTAATGAAGTAGAAAAAATTCACTTCTTTAATTACTTAGTAGTAGCAACACCAAAGCTTTTTCTCGAAGTGCTTGCCTTATCTGCTGTTGCGCTAATTTCTGCAACATTAATTTTTATGGGAAAATCACCTGAATTTATTTTTCCAATTATTTCTTTATTTGCTGTGTCAGTAGTTAGGTTTGTACCAGGTTTAAATGCAATCACTGCGGCTATCACCACACAAAGATATACGAAACCTTCTTTTGACATAATTGTTCAAGAAATGAATAAACTTGATCTTTCAACAAATATAAACCTTCCCTTAAATCATGAAAAAAAAATTAGTTTAAAAAAAGAGATTATTTTAAGTGATGTAAGTTTTAACTATTTGTCTGAAAAAAAAACTATCTTGAAAAATATTAATATGAAAATTGAAAAAGGGACCAGTGTTGGAATCATAGGCAGATCAGGTTCTGGTAAAAGCACTCTTGTAGATTTAATTTTAGGTCTATTAAATCCAAATAATGGAAAAATTTCAGTTGATGGAATAGATATTAAGTATAATAAAAATCTTTGGCAAAAAAACATTGGATATATACCTCAAGATATTTATCTTTTAGATGATACTATTAAAAACAATATTGTATTTGGAATTGATGAAGAAAAAATTAATTATAAATTACTTAATGAGTCTATAAGAACTGCTCAATTAGAAAAATTTATAGAATTATCTGAAAATAAGCTAGATACAATCGTCGGCAATCGAGGAGCTAAAATTTCTGGAGGTGAAAAGCAAAGAATAGGGATAGCAAGAGCATTGTATAATAATCCTAAAATACTAATTTTTGATGAAGCAACCAGTGCGCTTGATATAGATAATGAAAACAAAATCTTAGAAGAAATTTATGATGGAATTAACGATAAAACATTAATAATTATATCTCATAGAAATAATACAGTTAAGTTTTGTGAGTCAATTTATGTTATGGAGCAAGGAGAGGTAATCGATCAAGGTTCGTACAGTAAAATTATGGATAGACACAAATACTTAAAAGATGGAAATTTAGTTAAATAATAACAAAAAATTGAAAAATAAATTAAAAATATCAATTATAACAGTTACAAAAAATTCAGAAAAGTTTTTGCAGGAAACCATAGATAGTCTTTCCAGGCAAACTTATCAAAATTTTGAACATATTGTTGTTGATGGTGCTTCAACTGATCATACTTTAGATATTATAAAAAAAAATTCATACCAAATTAAAAAATGGATAAGTGAGCCTGATGATGGTTTATATTATGCAATAAATAAAGGTATAAAATTCTGTTCAGGAGATGTTATTGGAATCTTAAATTCAGATGATATTTATTTTCCAGATGCACTAAAAATTGTCAACAAATATTTTTTAGAAAACCAAATAGATTTTTTATTTGGAAGTGTGTTTAAACATAAATTAATGCATGGGTTTTATCCAAAAAAAATAAAGTGGACATTTGGTTTTTATACAACACATTCTATTGGTTTCTTTATTAAAAAATCTTCTCAAGATAAAATTGGGTTTTATAATACTAAATATAAGTGGTCTGCAGATTATGATATTTTTTATAGAATGATTGTAAAAAATAAGATGAAAGGTATGGCCACAAAAAAAAATGAGGTATTTGGAACTTTTAGACCAGGTGGTATATCTTCAAAAATTAAATATATTGATTTTTTGAAAGAAAATAATCAAATTCGAATAGATAATGGACAAAATAAAATAATTGTATTTGGTATATTTATATTAAGGGTATTAAGAAACTTTAAGAGATTATTTTAATGAAAAAAGCGAAACCAAAAGTAAGTATAATTATCTGTTATTATAAAAAAAAATTTTTTTTTAAAAAAACCATAACTTCTATTTTAAAACAAACATATAAGAATTACGAATTGATAGTCATATATGATGACAATAATAAAACAGAACTTAAATTTGTGAAAAAGATATTGGAAAAGATACCCAAATTTAAGATTATAATAAATGAAAAAAATATTGGTGCGGGATTGTCAAGAAATAAAGGAATTAAATATGCAAAGGGTAAATATATAGCTTTTTGTGATGCTGATGATTTATGGCATAAAGATAAATTAAAATCCCAAGTTAATTACATGCAAGAAAAGAAAATAAACTTTTGTCATACATCATATAAGGTAATCGATTACAACGGAAAGTATATTGGAAATTTTTGTGTTGTTAATAAACTTAATTATGGATCATTATTAAAAAGTTGTGATATTGCCACCTCATCAGTAATAGTCAGCAGAAATATCTTGAGAGGCAAAAATTTATTTACAAACTTTAAAACCAAAGAAGATTATTCTTTATGGTTAAAAATTGTAAAAAAAGAAAAAGAATTAAATGGTATAAATACTAATTTAGTATTTTGGAGATCAGTTAGAAATTCCTTATCAAGCTCATTTTTTCAAAAATTAATAGACGCTTTTAAAGTTTATAAAATCAGTGAAAATTATAATAGTATAATATCTACATATTTAGTTATTCGACTCTCCATGTTTGCTTTACTAAAAAAAATTGATATGTATCGATAGATTATGATGAATAAACTGACATTGGTTATACCAGCAAAAAATGAGTCGGAGTCACTACCTGAGGTACTTAAAGAATTAGAAATTTTAAAAATTAATACTATAGTTGTTCTTCCAATTGAAGATAATTTAACTAAACAATCAATACAAAAATTTAATTGTAAAATTATTGAAGAAAAAAATGGAAAAGGTTATGGTAATGCACTAAGGACAGGAATAAGTGAAGTTGAAACAGATTACTTTTGCATATTTAATGCAGATGGATCTTTTAATCCAATCTATTTAGAGCAAATGTATGAAGCACTTAATAAAAATGATTCAGATTTTATTTTTTGCTCAAGGTATGAAGTGAATGCTGGAAGTGACGATGATACTTTTTTAACATATATTGGAAATAAGATATTTACTTTTTTATGTAATTTTTTCTTCAAACTTAATATAACGGACGTTCTTTTTACTTATGTGATGGGCAGATCAAAAGAGTATAAATCTTTAAACCTAAAGTCTGATGATTTTTCTTTTTGCGTTGAACTACCTATCAAAGCAAAGCTTAAAAACCTTAAATTGTTAAGTTTAGCCTCTCATGAGAGATCTAGAATTGCTGGAATTAAGAAAGTAAATGAATTTAAAGATGGTTTTTTAATATTAATTTCTATATTAAAATTGCTAATATTTAAAAAATGAAAAAAAAAGTTGCTTTAGTTACTGGTATAACTGGTCAAGATGGATCTTATTTAGCTGAACTTTTGCTAAAAAAAAATTATATAGTGCATGGCCTAATAAGAAAAACTTCGTCATTTAATACATCAAGAATAGATCATATATATATAGATCCTCACAACAAAACTAATTTTTTTTTACATTATGGAGATTTAACTGACAGTAATAGCATCTACAATATTATAAATAATATTAAACCAGATGAAATATATAATCTTGGCGCCCAAAGTCACGTAGGTGTATCTTTTGAAAATCCAGAATACACAGCAGAAGTTTCTGGCATTGGAACACTAAGAATTTTAGAAGCCATCAGATTTTTGAAGATAAAAAAAATAAAATTTTATCAAGCTAGTACTTCAGAATTATTTGGAGAAACTTATGGAAGAAATATTTTTAATGAAAAATCTAAGTTTCATCCAAAATCTCCCTACGGAGTAGCCAAATTATATGCGTATTGGATTACTTCTGTTTATAGAGAATCTTATGGGCTTTTTGCTTGTAATGGAATTTTATTTAATCATGAAAGCCCAAGACGAGGAGAAACATTCGTAACAAGAAAAATAACAAGATTTTTGACTAGAAGAAAAATGGGGTCAAAAGAAATGTTATATCTAGGAAACCTTCATGCTAAAAGAGATTGGGGTCACGCAAAAGATTATGTAGAGATGCAATGGAGATTACTTCAGCAGAAAAAACCAGATGATTTTATTATAGCAACAGGACAAACTTATAGTGTTAAACAATTTATTGACACAGCAGCAAAAATTTTAGATTTTAAGATTATTTGGAAAGGAAAGGGACTTAAAGAGCAGGGATATTTGGTCCATAAAAACAAAAAAAATGAACTTATCATCAAAATTGATAAAAAATATTTTAGGCCTAATGAAGTTGAGTATTTAAAGGGGGATTCAAAAAAAGCTTTTAAAAAGCTTAATTTTAAACCAAAATTTTCATTTAAAGATCTTGTTAAAGATATGATTGAAGGTGATTTAGAAATAGCCAAAAAAGAAATTCATTAAATTTTTAATGGAATTCAATAAATTATTATTTTTAATATTACCAACCTTGTTTTTAATCAATTATTTGATTAATAAATTTAATTTTTTATTAGATAATAAAAAAAGTTCTGTGCATAAAACCTTTATTGAAAAGAAAACAAATCCACCGTTTACAGGCGGGGTATTCATTTTGATATCATTATTTTTATTAATATCGAATAATGAAATAAATATAAAAATTTTAATTTTTTTGGTTTTTTTAACAGGATTTTTGTCAGACATTAATATCTTAAAATCTGCAAATATTAGATTTATAATTCAAATATTTTTGGTAATATTTTCATTAGAAATTTTAGATTTACTTGTTGTTTCCACCCGATTGAATATTTTAGATAGTCTTTTAAGCAATAATTATTTTAGTTTATTTTTTACTGCTTTTTGTATTTTAGTTCTTATTAATGGTACAAATTTTATAGATGGCTTAAACACTATAGTCATTGGATATTATTTGCTTATTTTAATATTTATAAGTAATTTTTATAATATAAATAATAATTACTTATTCAATAGTGATTTTATAATAAATTTTTCAATAATTTTAATTTCAATACTAATCTTAAATGCAATGAACTTATTATATCTTGGTGACAATGGTGCTTATTTGTTATCATTTTTTATTGGTATATTGTTGATTGATTTATCAAAAAATGTAGTAAATATGTCCCCATACTATATTGTAAATCTGCTTTGGTATCCTGCATATGAAAATTTATTTTCAATAATTAGAAAATTAAAAAAAAAAAAATCACCTCTGAAGCCTGATAATTCACACTTACATCAACTTATTTATCTCTTTATAAAAAAAAATATTTATTTAGCTCCAAAAGTTACAAACACTCTGACAGGTTTAATTATTAATCTATTTAATTTTTTTGTTATTATGATAGCCACAAAATACTATTTAAATACAATCACACAAGTAGTAATATTGTTTATTAGTGTAACAATCTATAATTTAATTTTCTTCATATTAAAAAAAAATTATAATAATGGATAGTAAATTATCTCTTAATTTAGTAAGTAAGAACATTATTAAGTAATAATTTTAAAGATTAAATTTTGTATGAACAATGTAGCTATAATTATTCCAACATATAATGAGTTAGAAAATATCCAAAGGCTTGTAAATGAAATTAGAAAAAACATTACTAAATGTAATATCTATATCGTTGATGATACAAAAAATGATGACATTGGTAAATTAATAACTAGAAAAAAACTTAAAGTTAAATATTTTCACAGAAAAAAAAAATCTGGAAGAGGTTCTGCAGTTATTTATGGATTAAAAAAAGCATTCAAAGATAAACAAAATAAAATATTTATAGAAATGGATGCAGATTTTTCTCACAATCCAAAAGAATTAAATAGAAATTTAAATATTTTTAGAAAAAAAAATTTAGACTTATTAATAGCAAGCAGGTATCTTAAAAAAAGTAAAATAATTAATTGGGGGTTATCAAGAAGAATATTTTCTATATTATCTAATTTTCTAGCAAGAAATGTGCTTAAAATTTTTTTACATGATTTTACAAATGGTTTTAGGATTTATTCTAAAAGATCAGTTAAAAAAATAATTAAAAAATGTGGAAATATTGGCGATGGCTTCATAATACTTTCAGAGATTATAGTTGTTTTGCATAATAATCATTTTAAGATTGATGAGATTTCATCTAAATTTGTCAATAGAGAGAGGGGGCAAAGCTCAGTAAATTTAAGTTTAGTTCTAGCTTCATTTTTTGGATTAATGAAGCTATTCTTTATTAAATCTAAATTAAAATAAATCCATAACTATTGATTTAATATTTTTTGTAGGCTTCCAATTTAATTTTTTAATTTTTGAATTATTTGAAACTAGACATGTTTGTTTTGAATTATTGTTAATTAAATAGTTTTTTTTATATTTAGAAAATATTAATTTGATAATATCAGAAATTAGAGTTTTATTTCCTGATCCTATGTTGTAAATACCAGTTGATTTTTTATCTATCAAAATCTTAATTGCTTCACAAACATCACTCACACACAAAAAGTCACGTAAATGATTAGTGTTATTAAATAGCGTTAATTTTTTTTTTAATTTAGCTTTATCTACTATGCTTGGAATTACAAAAGGTTTTTTTTGATGGACGCTGGTAAAACTAAATATCCTTCCAATACAAAAAGGTATTTTTTTATTTAATTTTTTTTGGATATATTTTTCACCTTTTAATTTTGTAAGCCCATATTTAGAAGTTGGTTTAATTGTACTATTTTCAGATATTTTATTTTTTGAAAATTTATAAACATGAGATGTTGAAGAATAAAAAAACCATTTTATCTTTTTATATTTGACTGCTTCATCTACTAATAATTTAGTACCGGTATAATTTACTTTTTTAGCATAATTAATTTTTTTCTTAACAATATTAGTTGGAACTACAGCGGCCAAATGCACAACAATGTCAATAGGATTTTTTTGGAACCATTTTTTAACATCATTTTTTTTTGTTATATCGCCCTTAAACTTAATAAAATTTAAATTTTTATTTTTTTTTATGAGCTCTCTACCTAGAACCCCTGTATGACCTGTGATACCACATTTTAATTCACTAAATTTCATTTATTTTTAAAAGCTTTTCACTAATAAATGATAATTTTTTATTTGAGATTGTTTCAGTATGAATACCTATAAAAAAACCTCTATCTTCAATTTCTTGTGCACCTTTAAATTTAAGTTTATTAGGGTTTAAATTATATAATTTAACTGATTTTTGATTTATAAAATTTCCACTAATTATTGGCCTTGTCTCGATACCACACTTATTGAGGTAATCTAGAAACCTGTTTTTTTTTGATATGAATTTTTTGTTTATTAAAATGGGCAAACCAAACCAGCTTGGCTGTAATTTTTTATCAGCTTCTATAAATGTAAATTGATTTTTCCATTTATTTGAAGATTTAAGTGAATTAATAATTTTATTTCTGTTTAAAAATCTAACATTCTTTAGTTTATTGAGTCTTTTAAATTGATTGTATCCAATAGCTGCAGAAATTTCACTTGGTCTTACATTGAAACCAGAATTAATAAAATTAAAATTACTTTTATTGTTTTTTAATCCTCGATCCCAACCATGAGCTCTAAGTGTATGTATAATATTATAGTCACTTTTATTATTACAAGTTATCATGCCTCCTTCACCACTAGTTATTTGATGAGAATAATAAAAAGAATAAGTTCCAAAATCACCAAAATTCCCTAAGAATTTATTACCATATCTTGAACCAAGTGACTCACAAGTATCTTCGATTAAGTAGAGTTTATTTTTTTGAACAATTTTTTTTAATAATTCCATATTAGTTGAATTTCCCAAAACATGCACAGCCATAATAGCTTTAGTTTTTTTTGTGATTTTTTTTTCAATTTCTTTGATTGAAACATTTAATGTATTAGGCAAAACATCTACAAATTTTGGAACTAAACCAGCTTGTACAATTGGCCATAATGAAGTTGACCAGCAAAGAGAAGGTATTAAACATTCATCACCTTTATTTAATCTATTTTTTTTTAAAGGGTTAATTAACGCAAAGGTTGACAATAAGTTTGCAGATGATCCAGAATTAACCATCAAAGCATATTTTGAGCCAATATATTTAGCAAATTCATGTTCAAATTTTTTTGTTAATCCGGCCATCGTAATTTTTTTAGATAAAAGAATTTCTATTCCACAGATTATGTCTTCATTAGAAAAAGAATTGGGAGATAATAGGTATCTATTTGAATCTTTTTTTTCGTATTTAGTGATTAATTTTGAGAGAAATTTTTTTTCTTTTAGTTTCATATGCTTATTGTAAATTTAATATTTAAAAATTAAACAGATAGTTATTATATATTTTAGATGATTTCAAACTAATAGTTGTTAAGTAAAAAATTGTATTATAGTGAAATATGAAAAAATAAGAATTTTTACATTTAAACATTTTTATTTAACTTTATTTTTTTGGTAAAATTTTATTCTTTTTAAATAAAATGGTGATAAAAATCTGCCAATAGATCTTAATAGTAAATTAAAAAACTGATAAAAGTAAAATTTTTTATATATATTTAATAAAGATATTAACGAAAAAAATAGATAATAAAAAAACTTTGAATAATTAATGAAGTAACCTTTAATTAATCCATATATTTTAATATCTATATATAAGCCTAAAACTCCTAATCTAAAACTTCTGTTGGATACCCAATTTAAATTATTTCTATGAGGGTGAGTTTTTTCATAAACCTTAATTGTATTTGACCAAATAATTCTATATCCAAGTTTATTTATTATTGAGAAAAAAAGTTGATCTTCACCAATTCCAAATTTATTAAGTTTTATGTCAAAAAAAATATTTTCTTTTGTTATAATTGTCTTTTTAAGCAAAACATTATTGCTTGCAGCCCAGCTTACCTGACTATTGTTCTTATAAATTTTCTTTTCAAATATATAAGAAATATTATTTTGGTTTTTTTTGTAAATTTGAGGTCCTGTTACAACGTCAGCTTCATTATTTTTGATTATTTTTAAAACATTTTTAAACCAATTTTTGTGAATAGTACAATCATCATCTAGGAAAGACACAAAGTCACAATTTATTTTTTTTGCTTCTTTTAAACATCTATTTCTTGCATTTACTATGCCTCTCTTTTTTTCATTAAAATGTAATATTTTGTATTTTATTTTTTTTTTTATTTTGTTTATGACAGAATAAGAGGCATTATTAGTTGTGTTATCTGTAATTAAAATTTTAATATTAGAATTTAATGGTAAAATAACTTTTTTAATACTCTCTAAGCATAGGAGTAAATCTTTATTTCTTTTATAAGTGCAAATGCAGATTAAAAAATTCATTTTTATATTTAGTTATATGATTTTATTCAAGTTTTTATAATGATTATATTGAGTAAATATTCTTATTCTTTTTTTTAATTCTATTTTATTTTTATAACTATCATTTTCATTTTCTTTTAAAAATTTTTCAAACTTAATTGTTAAATCATCAACGTCGTTATTTTTAAATAAATAACCATTATTTTGAATAATTTCTTTAGGACCGTTAGGACAGTCACTCGAGATAATGTTACTATTAGATAAGGCTGCTTCAACCAGTACGAAGCCAGGATCTTCCCATAAAGAAGATAGAATAAAACATTTTGATTTAAGTAGAAACTTAAAAGCATTTTCTTGATAACCTAATAAATGGACCCTGCTTTCAATATTTGCCCTTGCTGAAATTTTTTTAAGAGACTCTTTTTCTTCACCATCACCAATTATTACTAGATGAATATCTTTGTGCTTGTTAGAAATATTAATAAAAAAATTTATTAACAGTTCAAAATTTTTTTGCTTAGTAAGTCTACCTATACCTAGTATATAATTAACATTGGCAACTTCTACTGGAAGCAAATTATCCTTTTTTTTAACAAGAAATTCTTTCATATTAATTATTGGATCACTTAAAATTAATACTTTTTCTTTTTTAAATATTTTCTTTTTTATTATAAAATCATAAGTTGCTTTTGTTGGACAAGTGACATGATCTATTCGGTTAGAAAAAAGCTTCCAAAACAAAAATCTTATCAAGTTAATTTTAGGCAAACCAGAAATTCTTAAAATTATTTTTGTATTTTTATTAAAAAATAAAGTTAAAAAAATGGGAAGAGAAGTCATTAAGTGTATGATTAAAAAATTAGGCTCTTCTTTATTAACTAAATTTTTTAATTTTATTATGTTCCAAAAAAAAATTATTATGTAAGAAATTCTGCTTTTAATGAAGCCATTTTTAGGCAAATAGTCTAGAAGTTT
>Ga0209223_10006010_pt1 | contig 10546 bp, 6 predicted proteins | sample COG_06_FD_184750 | JGI IMG/M metagenome (GOLD analysis project Ga0209223, IMG submission 184750) | Pelagic Microbial community sample from North Sea - COGITO 998_met_06 (SPAdes) (version 2) | ecosystem: Environmental > Aquatic > Marine > Neritic zone/Coastal water | place: Helgoland, sampling...
GAAACCCTGTAAAAATTTTTATAAATAAAAACAAAGTTGGAAGATATTATCACAATGGTGAGTGGAAACTTCATGGAACTAAATCTGAAATAAAGTTAGCTGATGATATATTGAAATGGGATACGTATGAACATTTTGGCAAATATGTTTCTAATAATTCTGAGCTCTTGGCAGACACTTATGAATGTTTTTTTTATATTGACGATGAACCTGAGAAATTATATTTATCTATCTCTGGTTTTGGTGAGTGGGATGATGAAGAGTTTACTACCAGTGGCGCTATGGAGATTATTACTGAAGAAAATTAAATTATCAATAGGAAACAGCTTATTTATGAAAAATCTTGAAAACAATTTAGATAAAGCATTGGATATGTTTATTAATGCAATGCGCTTATTTATATCAACAGAATTAAAAAGAAAGTATGGAGACGATTGGGAGAAAATATACTTTGAGACATTAAACGATCAGCAAAAAAAGAATTGGGGAAGTAATCGTGATATTAAAAACCAAATAACATTAATTGATTTTGGAAACTTGTATAATTTTGCTATTAAACAAAAGTTTTTTCGTGATTTCGTTGATAGAGGCGCAGGGAATTTTCCTTCAAAGTTTTCCGACATTTATCAAGCAAGAAATATGCGTGCTCATTACCAAGATTTTGATCAAGATAAATCGGATTTAGCCTATGCCCAAATGTTATTCATTGCCAAAAAACTTGATATGGATGAATTGGAAAATGATATTAGGCAATTAAAAGATGATTTATTTACAAAGGTAAATACAAGTGTTGATTCTTCAACTTCAATAACAAATGAAAAACTTAAAAGGTCTAAAACAAAACAGCGCCCAAATAAAAAAAAGGTAATCAATGTTATATTTAATACTAAAAGAATTTATGTAGATAATCCCTATACAAATTTGTCTACAATTAACTCCAATAACATATATTCTGTAGAACCAAATTTTAAACGCAAAGACAACGACTGGTATTTATTATTAATAAATACTGAAAAGAGAACTATTTATGTTTTTAAAATACCTTCAAATGATAACGTTTACAGTAAACTTCATAAAAGAGATGATAAAGATGTATATAGACTGACTTTTGATATCGATGATTTAACTTTTGAAGATAAATCATCACAACAAAAATTTGATATATATTTAGAAGGGGAATGCAACTATGATAAAGACTCCTTGATATTTAAATAAGAAAACACCCTCTTACAATCTGAATACGAGAGTAAATAATATATTAATACTTAAAAAAACAGATGAAATTCAACAACAAAACACTAAGAGCCGCAGTTAAAGAGTGGTTAAACGATACTTCATCAGCTGAAGCTACATACGGACATATTTCTTCCTGGGATACCTCAAAGGTGTCTGACATGAGTGAATTGTTCAAAAACAAAATAAAATTTAATCAACCAATAGGTGATTGGGATGTCAGTAATGTGACTGATATGAGTAGTATGTTTTCTGATGCAGCAGCTTTTAATCAACCTATTGGTAATTGGAATGTCGGTAATGTCACTAATATGCATAATATGTTTTCTGATGCCGAAGGTGGTATTAGAGGTTGTAGATCTACCTTCAATCAAGATATTGGTAATTGGGATGTTAGTAATGTCACGAATATGCATAGTATGTTCTATTTTGCAACTTTTTTTAATCAACCAATAGGCAATTGGGACGTGAGTAATGTAACAGTGATGAGCCGGATATTTGAAGGTGCAACATCCTTTAAACAAGACATTGAAAATTGGAACATAATTCAAGACGGAGATATAGAAATAGAAGAACACCTAAGTGAACCATCTGGAACTGAGGATCAATTAGATCAAAACCTTGATCAAAAAGCAATTGAATATTTAGATGTATTAGAAAAAGCATTAAAAAAAGTTGAGTTGCCTGGGGAAACATCAAATTTTTCTGAAATACTCAGCAATTGGAAAGATTGGAAAGGAAAGCAATCGGACATAAAAAAAAAAGATAAATAAACTACTATTTTAAATACTCATATACTTTTTTATTTCTAATACTGTAAACCCATTTCCAAAGTTTATCACGTCACCAATTTTTTTATTTAATAAATGTTTTGCAAACGACTTTTCAATTGATAGTTTTTTTTTGTGTCTAGGTGGGTCCACACCAATGCTGTACCAAGTAGTTTTTTTTTCTGAATCTTCTAATAGTACTAACACACCTTTTTTAACAATGTATTTAGGTTTTTCAAGTAGTACATCTTGCTTTAAAAGTTTAAATCTACATATTCGAAATCCACTTATTCCCTTCTCTTCCCAACTATGAACTACTAAATATAAACCTCCAAATTTGTAGCCTTTGGTTGGAGAAAATGGGGAGTCATGTCTAAAGCCTCTAATAACTCTTACTGGCAAATTTCTTAATTTACTAACAACCAATCCGCTATTCCCATAAGATGACCATGATTGATCTGCAATTTGATTCCCGGTTGCTGCATCATTACCTCCGTGCCCTGTATAAATTATTTCATCACCTAAATCTTCATCATCTTGATAACCCCCAGATAAAACAATCGCAGCAGCTCCATCTTCTCCATTTCCATCTATCCCTGCCATTGTTGATCTATGTAGGTTAGCATCTATAAGAGATTGCCTATCTTTAAATACTTGACCCTCTTTTATTCCTTCTGGTATTCCAAAAAATATTGGCATATTATATCTAATTTATTACTAAACTATTTCCACTTTGTTAAAAACATTGTTTCAAGTAACGTTTTATTACTCGTCTCAACACTCAAACCATTTATTTTTATTTTTTTGAGAGAATGACAACTTTTAAGAATCTTTAAATTAGAAGTGTCAAAATAAACATACCCTTCATATTCTTTTTTCCTAAACGTCAATTCAAACGATTCTAATTTTTTTAGGTTACCAAGAACATCTATGTTCTTTAATCTAACCTCACTTCCATATTCACCCCCTATAACTGTTAAACTAATCTTTTTTAATTTTTTACAGGCAATTAGAAAATCAAGATTTTCAAAACTTTCTGAGGTAAACTCTAGGTTTTCGAGATTTTTTAAATAATTAAAACTATCTGTGTCAGTTATTTCTTTAATTTCTTTAGAATAATTATTTCGACTCTCCTGATCATCAAAAACTAGTGTTTTAATACCATTGAGATGCTCCATCCATTTGAGGCTACCATGAACATTTAGAACCTCTAATTTTTTTAAGCTTTTTGGGAAATAATTTTCAATATTTACATCATTAAAAGAAAAATCACTAAAAATTATTTTTAAGGTTTGTAAATAACTAAACTTATAAAAAGAATAAAATTTAGGGAATAGTGTATCCCAACCACTTCTATGGGCAATTGTATTTCTAAACATTCTTGTAGATAGATAAGATATATTTTTTAACAGTATTGACTTGTCTATCTCAGAACTCTGAGGAGTGTTGGCAATTATCTCTATTAAAGCATAATCCAAATAAGGCTGAGCAGGTTGTGAGCCTGAAAATATTTTATTTCTTTTTAATTTTTCCCAATCATACGCCTCTTTGTCAAATTTGACACCATTTAAGAATGTTTCAAACAATGATATGTTATTTAATGAAATTAAGAGTTGTACACCTAAGTCTATTTTTTCAAAATCTCTAGAAGTAATCAGTTTTTTAATTTTTGAAATATTTTTCTTATCCTCAGGACTTAATAGGTTTGAATATGATGCCGTCTTAGGTTTTTCAACTTTATTATATGGGTTATATTCTTGCTTAAAAGCTTTCGCATTTTTAAATATTGTATTAGATTTTTTCAAAGACGGATTTAATTTCCAATTTCTTATATCTTGGTTAAAGGTTATTGCGTCTTGAAATAAACCAGTCATCTTTTGAACGTTAGACACATCCCAACCACTAATATCTTGATTGAATGAGGAGGCCTCTCTAAACATATTTTGCATTGTGTAGACATTACTTACGTCCCATTTTCCAATATCTTGATTGAATGAGGAGGCCCCATAAAACATATTTTCACACTGGTATACCTCAGACATATCCCACAAAGAAATATCTTGATTGAATGACTTAGCGCCTTCAAAGAGTGATTTCATTCCGTATACCTCACTAATATCCCAACTTTTTAGAGGTTTATTAAATGATTCTGCTCCTTTAAATAAATTTGTTAATGATTCATATAGTTTCCAACCACTAATATCTCCATTAAAGGAGGTTGCACCCTCAAACATACTATATGGATTATATGTTTTTAATTTCCAATTTTTTAAAGACTGATTAAATGATTCTGCTCCTTTAAAGGCATTTCTAACAATCATACAATTATGAGACATAATAATCCCATTGATCGAAGTGCCAAATCCTACCCAATTTTCAATAGGTTGGTTGAATGACTTGGCATCTTCAAACATGCTTGTAATATTATTTAATAAAGTAGTATCCCAATTACCAATAGGTTGGTTAAAAGCAGATGCCCCATGAAACATTGAAATCATAGCGGTAACATTTTTGGTATTCCAATGCCCTATGGCTTGATTAAAATCTTCATTTTTATAAAACATTTCAGACATTGATTTTACCTTGCTTGTGTCCCAGCTACTAATATCTTGATTGAAATTACTGTAACTGAATAAGTTATTCATGGTTGTTATTTTACTTGTAACAACTTTAGACATATCAAATCCTTTATCAACGAGCTTAATTAAATCTTGTTTATCCTTTGCTACATAGTATTCTTTCCCATTAAGTTCATACGTTTCACCAGCTTTTGCACCTTTTGCTCCTGGCTTAGCTACTATGGTTATTCCATTTTCATGTAGATAAATCACTTTATGGTCAGAAACTTTTTTTACCACACCCACATTTTTTGGAGTTTTTAATAATTTACCATTAGCTTGATATTTATTTTTAAGTGGTGAACCTAGAAACATTTTACTAGTTTTTGTCTTACTATTAAGCTGCCAATCGTCTAAAGGTTGATTAAAAGCTTTAGCATCGCAAAACATTTCTCTCATATCTGTTACACTCCTCACATCCCAACCATCTAAAGATTGATTAAAAGCTTTGGCAGCACTAAACATTTCTCTCATATCTGTTACACTACTCACATCCCAATCTCCAATAGGGTGGTTAAAAGCTTCAGTATTCTCAAACATACCTCCCATATCTAAAACACTACTCACATCCCAATTTTCAATGGGTTGATTAAAAGAAGATGTTTCACTAAACATAAATCTCATATTAGTAACTTTAGATACGTCCCAATCTCCAATAGGTTGGTTAAATGACTTTGCGCCTCTAAACATTTCATACATACCTTGGTAATTGTAAACATCAACATGTACATTGCTTACATCCCATCTACCAATAGGTTGGTTAAAAGCTTTAGCATTGTAAAACATCCTACTTATTTTAGTCACACTACCAACATTCCAATTACCAATGGGTTGATTAAAAGCGTGAGCTCCAAGAAACATCTGAAACATATCAGTAACATTACTAACATCCCAATTATCAATAGGTTGATTGAAAGCCTCACACCCAGTAAACATTTGAGCCATATCAGTAACTTTAGATACATCCCAATCTCCAATTGGTTGGTTAAAAACTCCATTAGGAAAATCCCCAAATAGGTGCTTAGAAAACATAGATCTCATCGTGATTACGCTACTCACATCCCAATTACCAATAGGTTGGTTAAAAGAATTAGCACTATAAAACATCTCATACATATGAGTAACTTTAGATACATCCCAATTACCAATAGGTTGGTTAAAAGAATTAGCACCAAAAAACATTCTTCCCATAGTTGTTACATTACTCACATCCCAATTGCCAATAGGTTGATTAAAAGATTTAGCACCTAAAAACATACTATACATATCAGTCACATTACTAACATCCCAGTTACCAATAGGTTGATTAAAACTATCAGCACCTTTAAATATCCCCTTCATATTTGTAACTTCTGAGGTATCCCAGCCAGATATATGCCCGTAAATAGCTTCTGCCTTTAACGGGTCCTCTTGCCAATATTTTACTGCTATACCTATTGAATCGTCGTTGATTTTAATATGTTTCATATCTATTTAATTATTTATTTGTAATGCTCTACCAAATTTTAAATGTGTCCCAAGTGACCCCTCTGGGGTTATAACCCAAAAAACTTTACATCTTGGTTTAATTTCTGGTGCAGATGCATAACCATCTGTTAGGTATATACATCCATCATATAGAACATTCGTATTTTTATTTAAGTACGCAAAAACAGGGTCAAAATTTGTTCCTCCCCTGCCATGAACAAACTCAGGGAATTTACCTCTATAATCATATGTTTTTTGAACTGCAGCATCACATTCTATTACTTCAATTTCAGCACCATTTTGCCACATTGAATGAATTTCATTAAAAAACATAGTTAACTCATCATGAGATATTGACCCAGATGTATCTATTGCCACCGCTATTTTTTGACTTCTTTGAATTTTTAGCCCTGGTCTGGTTCCATACCTTTTACTAACTCTTTTTACAGTAAATTTTACCCTAGTTCTTCTGCTGCTTGACGAAAAGATTTTCAAAGCCCTTTTCCAATTAACTTTTGGATTTCTTTTTTCTATAATGATACTTATTAAATCTCTTATGCTAAATGGAAGTGAATAATATTGATCTGTAGAAATTCTTTCTTTTGTTTGTAAAATAATTCTATCCAGTTCACTTTCTGCATGTTGTAAATTTATATCAGATTCAGAAAACCCCCACTTGCTATGATCACTGTGGTTACCATTTTCTATAATGTTTTCAAGTGTTTGAGTGCTTGTGTTGGAAAATGAATCTTTAGAATTCTTTTTACGGTCCATTTTTCTTTTTAAAGAAAGAATTTTTTTATAATACCAATCTAAAGATTCATTCTCAGATAAACCTAATTCTGGGAATGATGCTAGGGTGACGGCAGAAGAAGGCAATTTCCATTTTCCAATAAACTGATTTACAACCAGGTCTGCGGCAATATTAAAAAGTTTAGCATCATACTTTTTAAAATCTAACATTACTAGATGTTTAAATACAAGATGTAGCGTTTCATGCTTTATAACAGCAACTCTTGAAGAAAAAGTAGTAAGTTCCTTTAAAAAAAAATGCTCGTTTACGTAAAGTGTTACATTTGAGTTATTGAAGCCTACAGCTGCTGTTGAAACCTCATCAGTTACTTTTCTTACTATACCACTTAAAAAATGGGCATAAAAGGGTTCATCAATAAGCATTTGTATGATACATCTGGAAATTTCATCATTTATATTTTTCTTTGACATATTTACAAATAAAGCTACATGGAGTTAATCAATAAATTTGCTAATTTTTTATCTCGTAGCATTTCTTTTATGTCATTGTTAGAAGATTTTAATAAATCCATGTACAAGCTCATAATTAAATCTTTAGGGATAAAATCTAAAAGAAAAAACTGTATTAGGTTTTTTGAATGTGTTTTTTCAACATGGTATTTACTTGATGTTAAATGAATGAACAGTCTGGATGTGATTGTAGAGAGCCTATCTGTTCGTTTTTCACCACCTTTATCCTTAGATAAAACTTTGAGTCTATTGTGTATATCCTTAAAATTAGAGGAATTTAATATTTCCTCGGGTTCAATTAAAATTTGAAGGTCATCATTAATAAAATTTATAAAAGAGCTTGATGTTACCTCATCTAAAGTAGATAATGCTAAAGAAAACACCAATTCTCTATTTTCTTTTAGGTCTTTAATATTTGTTATTAGTTGAAAAAATTGAGTTAAGCTTCTGGGAGTTGTTCGTCCTGTATTTATTAGTTCTGGATAGGTTAATACAAAAGAAATCCCTCTTTTATCTACACCAGCATTATAAGCCCATTGTGCCCATATTTTGTGATTAAATACTAAAGTTGTATGAATCATTCTTGTTAGCATAGCGTCATCCATTGGTGTTACAGAATAGTCTGCACCTTCAGGATTTGCAGTCGCTACAATTTGCCATTTTGCAGGAAGTTTCCATGATGAGAGCTCATAGTTTTGCAATAATTGCATACAACCTCTTAAAATTCTATCATCTGCCCTATTAATATCATCAATTAATAAAATCCCTGGGCCCTCAGTGGTTGGGACCCAATCAGGTGGATTGAATATGGTTTTATTACCTTCCGAGGATGCTTCAATAGATGGCATTCCATGAAGGTCACCCATTTCTTCAAACTGAGCAGGTGGTATATATTCAAACTGCCAACCTCGGCTATTTGCATAATCTTTAACCATTTCTGTTTTACCCAATCCATGGGTACCCCAAATACATATTGGGATAGGTTTATGTCCAGGATTTGAAATTCCATCGTTGTTATTGAAAATATGAGTAATTATATTTTCAATTTCTTTGGTGTTACCCTTTGGGCCATACTGTATTACTGAATCATTCATTTTTTAAAATTTGTTTTTCAAATAAATCTGCATCTTTAATATTATCACAACGTGTAAGCTCTATTCTTTTAAGCTTCTTACAATTTAGCAAGAATTTTAAACTCTCTAAATTTTGATAATTAAATATTGAAATCTCTTCTAAATTATCAAATGCTAGATTAGGTATCTTAGAAGTTGTGAAGACCCCACAATCAGGAAAATCACTATAGCCACCTTGCTCTAATCCATAACTCTCCGCAAGCATTGCGCTTAATTTTAGAGCCTTGATGTTTTTACGTTTGATACTTTCATGAATATTTAAATTCTTTGGAGCAAAATTTATTAATGAAATTAACGCATAGTCGAAATAAGGTTGAGATTGCCTTGAGCCTGAGAAGACATTTGTTGTAACTAACGTACCATCAGAATTTATTTTTACACCTGCTAAAAAATATTCATATAAACTTTTATCCTCCAGAGATCTTAACAACTCAAGTGCTGAGTCTACATAGTTATAATCTCTAGTTTTTAATAATTTTTTAATTTTTGGGATTGCTTTCTTAGAATTTTTATTGAAAGTGCTGGTATCTACTTTTCTTGTTAAAGAATTAACATCATAATATTTAGCAAACTCTTTAGAAAACATTTGACGATTAAATTTAACTAGCGAATTTATTTCAGGCCATTTTGATAAATCTTGATTAAAAGACTCAGCTTTAGAAAACATACGTTTCATGGTGGTAACACAACTTATATTCCAACTACCAAGGGGTTGGTTAAATACTTGAGCTCCAGAAAACATCTCAAACATATTTTCAACATTACTTACATCCCAATTACCAAGAGGTTGGTTAAATGCAGAGGTTGTCCAAGACATAAACATTCCTTTCATATTAGTAACATTACTTACATCCCAAGTATCAATAGGTTGATTAAAAGAAATAGCAGTTTCAAACATTTGTCTCATACTTTTTACATTACTTACATCCCAATTACCAATAGGTTGATTAAAAGATTTAGCCCAAGAAAACATATTATACATATTAGTAACTTTAGATACATCCCAATTACCAATAGGTTGATTAAATGCCTCAGCACTTTCAAACATGGATCTCATGGTTTTTACATTACTAACATCCCAATTACTAATATCCTCATTAAAAGATTTAGCTCTAGAAAATAAATTTGACATATTAGTCACTTTACTCACATCCCAATTAGAAATATGACCATATCTAGTTTCAATTAAATTTCTTTCATCATGCCATAACCTTAAAACATCTACCAAGGAGTCGTTGTCAAATTTTGTTACTGTAAAATCACATATAATACCATTTTCGTCAAAATCTTTTTCTATATAACAAAGATCTTTTTCATAATAACCTTGTGTTTTAATGTTCCCGTTTTCATGATATTCAGAAAACTCACCACTAATTTTTTGCTTTAAAATCATTACTTTCCGTGCTTTGATTCCATTTGTGTGGTAAGTTATTACCTCTCCATCGTCTTGTATACCATTAGTGAAGTTTACTTCTAATTTTAGTTGGCCGTTTTCGTGATATTCTTTATGAAAACCAATTAATTGACCTCTAAAATTGATTTTTGATTTAGTTTTTAGTTTTTCTTTATCCCAAGATGCACCGTGGAAAGTTTTTTTGATCCAATATCCCTTTCCCACCTTATTTAAAGGTTTATTATACGAGTTGGCACCATAAAGAACATTCAATATATTAGTTTCTTCACTTACATCCCAATTATTAATTGATTGATTAAAAGCTATTGCTCTAGAGAACATATGATTCATATCATTCACATTACTCACATCCCAATTTCCAATAGGTTGGTTAAATGATTCAGCACCTTCAAACATCCAATTCATACTGGTAACATTACTCACATCCCAATTTCCAATAGGTTGGTTGAAAGCTTTAGCACGGAAAAACATTTCCGACATATTACTCACATTGCTCACATCCCAATCACCAATAGGTTGGTTAAACGAGTTGGTATCTTTGAACAATTGACTCATGTCGGTTACCTCTGAGGTATTCCAAGATGAAATATGCCCGTAGGTAGCCTCTGCAGCCGCAGCATCATCTAACCACTCTTTTACTGCGGCTCT
>Ga0209223_10006017_pt1 | contig 10540 bp, 10 predicted proteins | sample COG_06_FD_184750 | JGI IMG/M metagenome (GOLD analysis project Ga0209223, IMG submission 184750) | Pelagic Microbial community sample from North Sea - COGITO 998_met_06 (SPAdes) (version 2) | ecosystem: Environmental > Aquatic > Marine > Neritic zone/Coastal water | place: Helgoland, sampling...
CCCTGAGCCTGTCGAAGGGTGTCGAAGGGTGTCGAAGGGTGTCGAAGGGTGTCGAAGGGTGTCGAAGGGTGTCGAAGGGTGTCGAAGGGTGTCGAAGGGTGTCGAAGGGTGTCGAAGGGTGTCTATGTCAAAGGAAATTGTATAGAGAAGTGGTCCAATATTGTTTGTCTGAGTTCTCGATACAAAATTATTTTCCACTTCGTTTCAAATAATTCCACTCGAACTGACAAATTTACTCAGCAGTTTCAAAAAAGTCTACTGCCTTTTCTTTGTTACTATCGGTTCCCCAATGGATGGTTTTGTCTTTTTTCTCTAATTTTGGTACATGTTTAGAACAGTGTATGTAGGCCTCATCAATAGATACAAGCACCCATTGTTCTATAGGAACCTGTATGTCCTTAGAAAAGCCTGAAATTTGTTCCTGGTACATTTTTGGAATTCCAAAATCTTTATAACTATTGGCTGATCCGTTTACATGCAATCCTACGGTAGAATCAAAAAAATCGACAAATACAATTCCGATATGTGGGTTTTCTAAAATATTTCCTAAGCTAGCAAAAACACCATTGCCGCGATATTCAGGATAGGCGAGGGTTCTATCGTCTAAAATTTTGATAAATCCTTGTTGCCCAAATCTTGGAGAACAGTCGCAATTCCCTTGAGCATCCGCCGTGGCAATAAAAAACATTTCTTGACGCTCAATCAAGTCTTTCATCTTTGCACTCAGCTCATTTTTCATTTGAGAATCGTAAAACTTTGAAGCTCGTTTGCTAGTCCCTTGCTGTCTTTGAATTTCTTTCTCTCCTTCCGTACCGATATGCATGTTTACAAATTTACGCTCCAACCAATATTTGTTTTCAATTGTTGTGCGAATCAGGCACAATTTTGAAGCTGCAAAGTTAACGATAGAAATTCTGATTTCAAAAAATAGTGAGTAAGAGAATTAACTTCATTCATTGAAGGTGAAAAATGATGTTAAGATGAGGGATTTTTAGGGTTTACTTTCCAATACAAAAGTTAGCAAAAATGTTTCCAAGTAGCTCATCGTTGGTGACTTCACCCGTAATCAATCCAAAATAGTACAAGGCTTCACGGATATCAATCGCCAATAAATCGCTAGAAATTCCAAGTTGTGTTCCTTCATCTACTTTGTTAATTTCATTCAAGGCTTTTAACAAAGCATCATAATGACGAGAATTGGTAACAATCGAGTCGTTATTATTCAAAGCACCGATATTCACCAGTTTGGTCAAGGCATCTGTTAAGGATTCAATTCCTTTTTTTGACTTGGCAGAAATAGCAATCAATTCAGGAATATCAGACTGTAAGTCTTCAATTACTTTCGTATCCACTTTGTCTGCCTTATTGGCAATCACAATCAATTCTTTTTGTGGATACTTATTTTTAATAGACTCCAATTCAACTTTGTACTTTGTACTTTGTACTTCGTACTGCTGAACATCAAATAAATAAATAACAACCTGGGCTTGGGTAATTTTTTCAAAAGTTTTTTGAATCCCTATATTTTCTACCACATCGGTAGTTTCTCTAATTCCTGCGGTATCAATAAATCGATAGGTAACCCCATCAATGATCATTTCATCTTCAATGGCATCTCTAGTAGTTCCTGCAATATCAGATACAATGGCTCTTTCTTCATTTAACAAAGCATTCAACAAAGTAGATTTCCCAACATTAGGTTCTCCTACAATAGCCACCGGAATTCCATTTTTAATCACATTTCCAACAGCAAAAGAATCAATCAAGCGTTTCAATACCAACTGAATTCTTTCAATCAAGGTTTTGAATTCAGATCGATCTGCAAACTCTACATCTTCTTCAGCAAAGTCAAGTTCCAATTCAATCAAAGAAGCAAAATTTAACAATTGCTCTCTTAACAATTGAATCTCATTAGAAAAGCCTCCACGCATTTGCTGCATGGCTACTTGATGCGAAGCTTCGGAATCAGAAGAAATCAAATCCGCTACTGCTTCGGCCTGACTTAAGTCTAGTTTTCCGTTTAAGAAAGCGCGTAGGGTAAATTCTCCCGCATCCGCCATTCTGCATCCTTGTTTTAAAAACAATTGGATGATTTCTTGTTGGATATAAGAAGATCCATGACAAGATATTTCAATGGTATCCTCACCGGTATAAGAATTAGGATTTTTAAATACAGATACCAACACCTGATCAATGGTACGAACTCCATCTATAATATGTCCCAAATGCAAAGTATGCGATTTTTGGTCTAGAAGAGATTTGTTGCTTTTTATCGATTGAAAATTAGCCGCAACTAAGGAGATTGCTTCAGGTCCGGATATACGGATAACGGCAATAGCGCCAACTCCAGAGGCCGTTGCTAAGGCAATGATGGTATCTTTGTGATTCATGTGGCAAAAATAGTGCTTTTTTGAATATTTTAAATGCTTTCGAGACTGCTAAATAGCATAACTTGTATTTTTGAATACTCCTTGCAACTTCTTTAATTTTTCTGCGTGTTTTAAAATATTGTAGTATTTTTACGTTCTTGTTTAGTGTCTCTACTGATGTTAAATTTTTAATGAAGAAACTACTGGTAATCCTTATTTTTCTAACGTCTCTTTTTTCCTACGCACAGGTAGGAGGGGAAAAGGTGTATAGTTTTTTAAATTTACCATCTTCTGCACGTCAGTTAGGAGTAGGGGGAGCAGCCAATACCATTGAAGGGGATGTAAATATGCCCTTATGGAATCCGGCGATGTTAGATACCACCATGAACAACCAGTTTGCAGTGAATTATACGTCTTATTTGGCGGGAATTTCTTTGGGAGCGGTGAGTTATGCTGCCAAGATAAACGACAAATTTGGAATGTTATATGCCGGAGTGCAATACCTTGACTATGGTTCTTTTACCAGAGCGGATGAGGATGGAACTATTACAGGTGAGTTCAAAGCTTATGATGTAGCACTTACTGCAGGATATGCATATACCTCCAAAGAAAGTAATTTTACCATAGGTGCCAATGTAAAACTGATCAATTCTTTGATAGATACCTATTCTTCTTTTGGAATTGCAGCAGATTTTTCTGCTTTGTACCGTCATTCTAACGAGAGAACTTTATTGACGTTAGTGGTTCGTAATGTAGGAACACAGTTAAAATCATATGATGGTACGATTGAAGAGTTGCCCTTGCAAATTAATTTCGGGGTTTCTTCTAAACTAGAACATTTGCCTTTGTTATGGTATGTAAATGTTGAGAATTTACAACAATGGAATGTGGCGGTTGCCAATCCTTCTAATGGAGAAATCGACATAGAAGGAAATACAAACCCAGAAAAAATATCAGCATTAGACAATGCGGTTCGGCATTTAGTAGTGGGAGCAGAGTTGTTTCCTGATAGAAAAATAACCATTAGAGGAGGCTATAATTTTAGAAGATCTAAAGAATTGGCTTTGAATGGAACCAACAGTTATGGTGGTTTTTCTTATGGTTTGGGATTGAACTTAAAAAGAATTCAGTTCAATTACGCAGTTACCAAATTTCACCCAAGTGCCAACTCAAATACGTTTAGCTTGGTGGTCAACTTATTTTAAAATATGAGTCATACAAATAAAATCATCGTTGCAATAGATGGGTTTTCATCTACAGGAAAAAGTACGGTTGCCAAACAATTGGCTTCAAAACTAGGCTATATTTATGTAGATACTGGAGCTATGTATAGAATGGTGGCGTTGTATGCATTTGATCAAGGATGTATTAGTCCAAATGCTTTTGATGTTGAGAAATTAATTACTCTCTTACCCGAAATAACGTTGAATTTTGTTTTCAATGAAAAGGTAGGTTTTGCAGAGGCTTATTTGAATGGTGTCAATGTAGAAGGTAGAATTCGTACCCTAGAAATTTCTAATTACGTAAGTCGTGTAGCCTCCATCTCAGAGGTGCGAAGTAAATTGGTAGATATACAGCAGAAATTAGGTCAGGACAAAGGTTTGGTTATGGATGGGAGAGATATTGGTACCGTTGTGTTTCCAGAGGCTGAGTTGAAATTATTTATGAATGCTTCTGCCGCAACTAGAGCCCAAAGAAGATATGACGAATTGCTAGCAAAAGGAGAAAGTGTTACCTATGAAGCCATTTTAGAAAATGTCACTTCTAGAGATGCTCAAGATACATCACGTAAAGATTCTCCCTTGGTAAAAGCCGAAGATGCCATAGAAATTGACAATTCTGATTTGACCAGAGAAGCACAGTTTGAATTGATATACGACCTTGCTTTAAAAGCCATGCAAGCTTAGTTAGAAATCAAGTCCATACGGGAATACCGACTGTTTTATTTTAGTGATTTCAGATTCTCGCACATCGGATGCCTTGCTGAGTGCATTGTTCAATGCCGTAATCAAGTGTTCTTCCAAAACGGTTTTATCGTCCATCAAACTAGAGTCGATCGCAATATTTACAATTTGTTTGTTTGCCGTAATGGTTGCAACCACCGATCCATTCCCAGATTCTCCGTCAATAAAAACGGTTCTTAAGTGTTCTTTTTTAGCAACAATCTTTACCTGAGTTTGTTTCAATTCGTTTAATAAACTTTCTGCATCTTTTACCATATCCTGTGTGTTTTAATAATCATTTGTTGTAAATTAGAGCTACATCAATCGTTCTATATAAATGTATAAAATAAATTTAGGTTTCGGGTTTTTAAGTCTTATTTTTGTCCTCTCTTGTAATAAAAATAATATGTCAAATATACCTGCGAAAGCACCTATAGCAAAGAAAATTCCAACCACCTTTGAAATCCATGATGATCACCGTGTTGATAACTATCATTGGATGCGTTTGTCTGATTCTCAAAAGAATTCTAAAGATCCAGACGCGCAAACAAAAGATGTTTTGGAGTATTTAAACGCAGAGAATGACTTCTTAGAAGCTGCGTTAAAACATACCGAAGATTTTCAGAAGGATTTATTTGAAGAGATGAAGGGAAGAATTAAAGAAGATGATGCTTCCGTTCCCTACAAGAAAAATGGATATTTTTATATTACAAGATTTGAAAAAGGAAAACAGTATCCAATTTATACTCGTAAAAAAGGAAGTCTAGAGGCAGCCGAAGAGTTATTGTTTGATGTCAATGAAATGGCAGAAGGATATGACTATTATACTTTAGGTGGTTTGTCTATTAGTCCAGACAATACCAAAGCAGCCTTTGCTATTGATACCGTAAGTAGACGCCAATATATTATTTATGTAAAGGATTTGATTACAGGTGAAATTCTTTCAGATACAATAGAAAATACTACTGGAGGAGCTGTTTGGGCCAATGATAGTGCTACTTTTTTCTATACAGAGAAAGATGCAGAAACCTTGAGAAGTACCAAAATAAAGAGACATAGTCTAGGCTCCGTTGCTACCGAAGATGTTCTGGTTTTTGAAGAAAAAGATGAAACTTTTGGTACCTATGTTACAAAATCTAAATCGCAAAAATATTTGGTGATTGGTTCGTATAGTACCTTGTCTACCGAATATCAATTATTAGAAGCCGATAACCCAACAGGTGCATTCAGAGTGTTTCAAAAAAGGGAAAGAGATTTAGAATACAGCATTGCTCATTACGAGGATCATTTTTATGTAGTGACTAATAAGGACAAGGCGACGAATTTTAAGTTGATGAAAACACCTATAACGGCTACAGAAAAAGAAAACTGGGTAGATTTAATTCCGCATAGAGAAGATGTGTTGTTAGAAGATATTTCCATCTTCAAAAATCATTTGGTTTTAGAGGAAAGAGCCAATGGTTTGAATTTGATTCGAATTAAAAAATGGGATGGATCTGAAGATTATTATTTGCCTTTTGGTGAAGAAACCTATTCAGCTTATGTATATGCCAATCCAGAATTTGATACAGAGGTAATTCGTTATGGATACAATTCTATGACAACCCCTAGTTCTGTGATCGATTTTAATATGGTGGATCAATCCAAAGAAATCAAAAAAGAGCAGGAAGTTCTTGGGGGGGCTTTTGATAAGGAAAACTATACTTCCAAACGTGTTTGGGTAACGGCAAGAGATGGTAAAAAAGTAGCCATTTCTTTGGTGCATAGAAAAGATACCGAGTTGAATGAAAACACACCGTTTTTACAATATGCATATGGATCTTATGGTCATACCATTGATGCTAGTTTTAGCACCACTAGATTGAGCTTATTGGATAGAGGTTTTGTATATGGAATAGCCCATATCAGAGGAAGTGAATATTTGGGTAGAGACTGGTATGAAGATGGAAAGCTGTTGCGCAAAATGAATACGTTTACCGATTTTATCGATTGTAGTAAATATTTGATTGAAAATAAATATACTTCAGAAAAGCATTTATATGCCATGGGTGGTTCTGCTGGTGGATTGTTGATGGGAGCAGTGATCAATATGAATCCTGAATTGTACCTCGGTGTATTGGCGGCAGTTCCTTTTGTAGATGTAATTTCTACTATGTTAGATGAGTCGATTCCTTTGACAACGGGTGAATTTGATGAATGGGGGAATCCAAAGAACAAAGAGTATTATGATTACATCAAACAATATTCTCCTTATGACAATGTAAGCGCTCAAGTATATCCTAATTTATTGATCACAACTGGCTTGCACGATTCTCAAGTGCAATATTGGGAGCCTGCCAAATGGATTGCTAAATTACGTGACTATAGCACAGGAACCAATAAGTTGTTGATGCATACAGATATGGAAACGGGGCATGGTGGTGCTTCAGGAAGATTTGATACATTGAAAGAAACAGCAAGAGATTATACTTTTATATTAGATTTGGAAGGCAAATTAGAATAAGGTGGATTTATTTAATTCAGACATTCAAACAAATCAATTACCATATGATGGGGACGTAGTGTATTACGGCCCCATTTTTTCTTTACAAAAAGCGCAGGAGTATTTTACTATTTTAAAAGAAACGATTGCCTGGAAAAATGATACTTCTATCATGTTTGGTAAATTGATCACTACCGATCGAAAGGTGGCCTTATATGCGAATGAAAAATTGAGCTATACTTATGGCAGGATTCAAAAAACAACACTGCCTTGGACCTCAGAATTGTTAGAATTGAAAAAGTTGATAGAAGACAAAACGGGGGAAACGTATAACTCTTGCTTGTTGAATTTATATCATAACGGTCAAGAAGGTATGGGGTGGCATACCGATGCGGAAAAAGAATTGAAAGAAAGTGGTGCCATTGCTTCCTTGAGTTTCGGAGCCGAACGTAATTTTGTATTCAAACACAAAGAGTCCAAACAGAAAGTAAGTATCCTATTGCAAAAAGCAGGACTTTTAGTCATGAAAGGGGAAACCCAAAAACACTGGTTGCATAGTTTACCAAAAACCACTAAGGTTGCAACTCCACGGATCAACCTAACCTTTAGAACGATTCATAACCTCGGGGAATAATTATTGACAGGCATCGTTGATTTGTTTTTGTTTTTATCGACAGATTCAATTATAGTTCGGTGGCTGAGCTTGCCGAAGTCACTATTCATGGAGTAGTCATGAGGCACGAAAAATTGTATCGAGAAGTGGTTTATTATTGATATTGTGGTTCTCGATACAAAATTATTCTCCACTACGTTTCAAATAATTCCACTCGAACTGACAAGAGTTCTTGCTTTGTTTTTATCGACAGATTCAATTATAGTTCGGTGGCTGAGCTTGTCGAAGTCACTATTCATGGAGTAGTTATGAGGTACGAAAAATTGTTGGATGGGCTCTCAGTGAAGATATGACTTTAGAAAACACAGTATACAAAGCTTGGGTGAAAGCCAGAAAAAATAGAGAGATATCAGATGATTTTATTTTTCATTCCGACAGAGGTGTTCAATATGCAGCAAATAAAATGACGAATATTTTTAAAAACAATAAAAAAATAAATCAGAGTATGAGCAGAAAAGGGAACTGTTGGGATAATGCAGTAGCAGAATCTTTTTTTAAGACTATTAAATGTGAATTAATATATAGAAAATCATTCAAGACTTATACTGAAACATACAAACAGATTGACACATATATACAGTGGTATAATAACAAAAGAATACATCAATATTTAAATTATTTAACTCCATTAGAAATGGAGACAAAATTAAAAAATCCTAAAAATAAACGAGCTGCCTAAAATTGTAACATTTTTTGTAGGTATACCACAATGATTTGATCACTAACCTTTTTATCAAAAATATTTTCATGCTATTATTTTTTCTTCATGTCAATCAAAATAGAAAACGTATTGTTTACATCTTCTTCTTTTACTACAATAGTCATTTCATGTGTTGTAGAAATAATTTCTTGAACAGAGATTCCAGCCCAAGCCAATTGTTTTAGAATAAAATAATAAACTCCAGATTGCTCAACATTTGTTTTTGGAAGTTTGATCGTGATAGAAGCAAGTTCATTGTGACCGTAAATTAATATTTCTTTTGAAAATAATTCTTTAACTTGATCTTCTAGATTTTTACTAGTCACAATATTTGTCTCAAAAATTCCTTGTGAGATGGTGAAGAAATAATCTTTATCATCACCAATAACATTCAACAAAGAAGAGATAGATCTCAATAAAGTGGGCGTGTTTTTATAAGTGAAATTACATAAGTTAGAACGCACAATAAAATCACCAAGAGAAAAGGTGAATTTTCTTATGTTTTTTCTGATACGTAATAAATTGGAAGGAGAAAGTCTGTTGATGGCCATCATAATTGCCCCAGATTTCACCTCCTTACCAAGGTCACTTTCTACATCCTCTTGTATGGCTCTAGCCAAAGACGATACATTGATCAATTTGTCATTCAAAGCTTCTTCATAAAAAGGAGTTTTTCTGATAATACTTTCTACCGATTCTTGAATAGTTTTCATGGCCTGTTTAATTTTAAACAATTTGTAATAAAGTGTAAATATATTATAATTTTTTGCTGTAAATTAACAATTGAAGGATTTTTGCGAAACATTTGGACTCTTATAATCTTAACTATTTCAATGGGGGAGGCTTAGGGTTGCTAAATGAATTTAAACAAAAGTAAAATGAAAGTATTAAAATTTGGTGGAACTTCTGTAGGAAGTCCTGAAAGTATAAAAGAGGTAGCGAAAATTGTTTCTAATATAGAAGGACAAAAAATTGTTGTTTTGTCAGCAATGTCTCAAACTACAAATGTTTTACATCAAATAACTGATGCTATTGGTGCTTCTAATTTTGAAGAAGCAAGCTCAATCATAGACATGATGATTGATCGTTATAAAAAAGTAATTGAAGGATTATTTTCAACGGAAGCTGTTAAAAATACAGCGAGTGCTTTTATTGAGGAGCGTTTTGATTTTATCAAGTCTTATGCACACGAAGGTTCTGTTGAAATTATTGATGCCATAGAAAAAATCATTGTAGCACAAGGAGAAATTTTGTCTACCAATATGTTTTCTATGTATATGAATGAAATCAATACACCGGCAAGTTTATTGTCTGCTTTTGATTTTATGAGAATTGATGAAGCCGGAGAGCCAGATTCAGATTTTATTACCGAGAGTTTAGGTGAAATTATCAAAGCAAATGCCGATACAGATATTTTTATTACTCAAGGATATATTTGTTTGAGTCACCTTGGAGATATAGATAACTTAAAGCGTGGAGGTAGTGATTATTCAGCGTCACTGATCGGAGCAGCGATTGTAGCAGAAGAGATTCAGATTTGGACAGATATTGATGGGATGCATAATAATGACCCTAGATATGTGGATAAAACCTTTTCATTGAAAGAGATTTCTTTTGATGAAGCAGCTGAGTTAGCGTATTTTGGAGCTAAGATTTTACACCCACAAAGTGTAATTCCAGCAAAAGAGAAAAATGTACCTGTATTGTTAAAGGATACTTTTAATCCAGAATCAGCCGGAACCATAATCCGTAACTGTGAGGTGCCAAATAAAGTAAGAGCCATTGCAGCAAAAGATGGGATTACTGCTATTAGAATTAAATCGTACCGAATGTTAATGGCATACGGTTTCTTAAAAAATATTTTTGAAGTTTTTGAGAAATTCAAAACTTCTATTGACATGATTACTACTTCGGAAGTAGCTGTATCTTTGACGATTGATGATGATACGAATCTTAATGAAATAGTCAAAGAGCTAGAAGATATAGGTAGTGTAAAAGTTGATAGTGATTTAAGTATCATTTGTTTGGCAGGAGATTTTTCTGAAAAACAAAAAGGAGGAAGTGCCGCGATCTTTAATAGCTTGACAAATATTCCTATCAGAATGATTTCTTATGGAGGAAGCAATTATAATGTTTCTTTGGTAGTGAGTTCTAAAGATAAAATTCAAGCCTTGCAAGATTTGAATGCAGGAGTTTTTGAAAGCAAATAAACTTTATAAAAAATAAATAAAAAAGCTTCTTTTATCTACAGTGCCCCCAAAAAGTTAGACACAATTTGGGGGCATTTTATGTATAGAAAAGTAAAATTTAGTATTGAGTTAAAAAAAGAATGCATGTCTTTAATCTTCTTAAAGCATCGTTCAGTTATGAGTG
>Ga0209223_10006021_pt1 | contig 10537 bp, 5 predicted proteins | sample COG_06_FD_184750 | JGI IMG/M metagenome (GOLD analysis project Ga0209223, IMG submission 184750) | Pelagic Microbial community sample from North Sea - COGITO 998_met_06 (SPAdes) (version 2) | ecosystem: Environmental > Aquatic > Marine > Neritic zone/Coastal water | place: Helgoland, sampling...
ATGTGAACTTAAAACATAGTACCTAACTATTTTATTCTTTTAAAAGGGAATATATCTATAAAAAAAAGGGCTACCTCATCGAGATAGCCCTTTTGTAAAACATTACTGTTATATGGTAATGGTTATTTCTGTACAATCATTTTGCTTGTTACTCTACTTCCTTCAGAAACTAAAGAGTAGTAATATACACCTGAAGCAAATTCAGAAGCATCAACTTGGATAGTGTGCGTTCCATTTGCTAAAGTACCTAAATCCATAGTTTTAACAACTTTACCAGTCATATCAACAAACTCAAACTGAACATCAGTTGTGTTAGTTAACTCAAAGCTAATAGTAGAGTTATTATCAAATGGGTTTGGCATGTTTTGTCCTAAAACAGCTCCAGTTTCAGAAACTTCAGCAATCCCTATTGAAGGATCAAAGTTCATTCTTACCATTGGAGTAGCATTTGTGTAATACTGGCTTCCTGCTCCACCAACTCCACCATACATGATGAAACTTGTTTGATCTGGAGAGAACCCACTAGTTCCGTAATAAAATTCTGAATAACATCCAACAACTGTCATGTAAGTTGTTCCTGCATTAATAGTTGGTTGCGTGAACAAAAGTAACGTTTTCTCTGTACCAACATCTCCTGTAACAGTTGTATATTCAGCTGTTTCATCTACATAAACAAATGCAGTACCATCCCACTCATAAAGTTTACCATAAATAACTGTTCCTACTGGAGTACCAGTACCAATAGTTACGTCAATTCCGTATACAGGCTCTGTTGCAAAGGCATCAAAATAAGACCCAGCTTCAAAAGCAAAATCACCAGCAGCAGCAGGGTCATTATCTTCTCCACCAGAAGCACCAGGAGTACCTCCAGCATCTCTCGCGTAGATATAATCGTTTACATCAAATGAATCTCCTGTCAATACATTGTTTCCTGGAACATCATCTACTAAATCAGCAGTAATATCCATTGTAAATGTATATGTCCCATTCGCTGAAGGAGTGAATAAACCTGTAATCCCAATACTATCAGAAGCTGTAGCAGCAACTGAAACAGCAGCACTTGAGCCAGTGTTAGCTCCTGTATTTACATCTACATTCAACGCAACTCCTGTTTGAACATCTGAACCTTCATTTGACACCATTGTCCAAAAATCAATAGGAGCAACTTGTGACAATGGAATTTGATAATAGTGTAACCCTAAAGATCCCCAATCATTATCTCCTGTTTTAATATCATTATTTGGCTTAGTAGCAATAGATACATCATCAACCATCCAACCATAACCTGAGCCATATAGGTCATCTCCAGATAAAGATTCCCAACGGAATCTAATTTGAGCAGTTGAAGACCCTCCAATAAATGAAGAAGCATCAATTCTAATTACATCTTGAACAGTCACACCAAATGCATGTTCGTCATTTATTTCAACTTCTGTCCAAGTAGTACCATCTGTTGAAAATTCAACAACTGTTCTATCTGTATTAAAAGCTCTATATCTTTGTTCAAACTCCAATATCACATCAGGATATGTTGAAAGATCAATTATCGAATCACATGTTAAAATTGCATTTTGAGAATCAACAGAACCTGCTATTAAATATTGCAATCCATTAAACAACCCAAAACCATTTGCGTTCGAAGTCGATGCCATAGCACCCATATATTGAGTGAGAACTGCTGGACTTGCAGTTACTATTTCCCACTGCCCTTGAAGATCAGCAGCACCAATTGTCCAGCTACTACCGCCAGAAAAATCATCTTCAAAAACAGTTACTCCAAGTGCCTTATTCTGCATAGGGGCCTCAGCAACTGCATTAAATTTTTCCATAGAGAATACCTCTCTCTGTGTCGTTGGGGCTTGCGCGAAGAAACTTCCGCTAACAGCCAACATTGTCATACTCAAGTAAATTTTTTTCATAAATCTATTTTTATTTCTAGTTAGTGTTATTCTTTTTTTAGAAGAACACAAATATAACGAGACAGTTGTCTTTTCAAAGAGTTAAGACACTATTTATTAAGCAACGGTAAATAATTTAACATAAACGGCAAAAAATGTAAAAAGATGGTGATGTTTAGTTCGCAACTTCGCTCATAAACTTGATTCTCATTAGCTTAAGTTCTTCTTCTGTGTAATCTTCATCAAATTCTATAAGGGCTGCCTCTATAGAGTCGGTGTCTGCATCATCCATAAAATACTCAAATATTTCCTCTTGAGCCTCTTCGTCCAATAGTTCGTTTAAATGATAATCTATATTTATTTTAGTGCCTGAAGCAACAATAGCTTCAATTTCGGTTATAAGCTCATCGATTTTTTTACCTTGGGCTTTCGCAATGTCTTCAAGCGGTAATTTTTTATCAATATTTCTAATAATACTAACTTTTGAGCCACTTTTATTTAGAATTGATTTAACCACGAAATCTTCAGGACGCTCAATGTCATTTTCATCCACATATTGGATTATCACGTCTAAAAATGGCTGTCCATATCTTTTGGCTTTTCCTTGACCAACTCCCACTATATTTTGAAGTTCTTCCATAGAAATTGGATACTGCAATGTCATATCTTCCAAAGAAGGGTCTTGAAACACTACAAAAGGAGGGACGCCTTTACCCTTTGCAATTTCCTTTCTTAAATCTTTAAGCATTTTAAAAAGTACTTCATCAGAAGCCCTTCCTCCTTTTTGATTTAATACAATATTAGAGTCATCCGTATCACTATAATTATGCTCTTTAATCAACATAAATGATTTTGGGTTATTGATAAAGTCCTCTCCAGCTTCTTTTAAAAATAGTGTTCCGTAACTTTCAATTTCCTTTCCTACAAGCCCTGCCACAATAACTTGACGAAGTGCTGCATTCCAAAACAAGGAGTCCTTCTCTTTTCCAGCTCCAAAGAACTCATTGTTATTATGTTTGTAGGTGTTAATTTCACTGGTGAGATTGCCTGTTAATATATCTACAAAATATTTTACCTTATGCTTGCCGACAATATTTTTTATGGTTTTCAATACAAGCTGAACATCATCCTTACCTTCAGACTTCTCTTTTGGAAACCTTGAATTATCACACATGTCAGCACCTTCACCATTCACTTCATCAAATTCCTCACCAAAGTAATGCAACAGAAACTTTCTTCTGTTCATACTGGTTTCTGAATAGGCTACAACTTCCTGTAAAAGTTGATTTCCAATTTCTTGCTCTGCGACGGGTTTACCATGTAGAAACTTTTCTAATTTCTCAATATCTTTATAGCTATAAAAGGCTAAACAATGTCCTTCTGCGCCATCTCTTCCTGCTCTTCCAGTCTCCTGATAATAACTCTCTAGTGATTTTGGGATATCATGGTGAATAACAAACCTTACGTCTGGTTTGTCAATTCCCATACCAAATGCTATGGTGGCGCAAATCACATCAGCATCTTCCATTAAAAACATATCTTGGTGCTTTGCCCTTGTGTGCGCATCCAGGCCGGCATGATAAGGAAGTGCTTTTATACCATTTACTTGCAATACTTGCGCAAGTTCTTCTACTTTCTTTCTACTTAAGCAATAAATAATACCAGATTTTCCTTCTCTAGATTTAACAAACTTAATAATCTCTCTTTGAACATCAACTTTTTGTCTAATCTCATAATAAAGATTCTTTCGGTTAAACGAATCTTTAAAAACCTTGGCATCTAACATGCCTAAATTCTTCTGGATATCTTGTTGAACTTTTGTTGTTGCTGTTGCTGTTAATGCAATTATTGGGACATCAACTATACTTTCAATCATTGGTCTTAAACGCCTGTACTCCGGTCTAAAATCGTGTCCCCATTCTGAAATGCAGTGCGCTTCATCAATAGCGAAAAAGGAGATAGTTATATTGCTTAAAAAGTCTAAATTTTCTTTTTTTGTTAAAGACTCTGGTGCAACATACAATAACTTTGTTTTACCATCTAATGTATCTTGTTTTACTCGGGCAATCTCTGTTTTGTTTAATGACGAGTTTAAAAAATGGGCGATACTATCATTCTCACTTACCGAACGAAGTGCATCAACTTGATTCTTCATTAAGGCAATCAAAGGAGAGACTACAATAGCTGTGCCCGCACTCATTAATGCAGGTAACTGATAGCACATCGACTTACCGCCTCCTGTAGGCATAATAACAAAAGTATTGTTTCCGTCTATCAGGTTTTGAATTACTTCTTCTTGTTCTCCTTTGAAGCTACTAAAACCAAAATATTTCTGTAAGGACGCTTTTATTGACTCTTCTATAACTTGCATTTTTCTTTTTTCAAAAGGAAACTTTACCCATTGCTTAAATTACCATTACTAATATACTATAAAAGATTCAGAGAAAAAACTTGTTTTCGTCATTCATCAAAATTTTGTCGTTAAGCATGACTTTTTATTAGATTGTTTTTCTATTCTTTTATTTTTTCTGCATTTGCATTTGCATCAGACATTATTTTATCTGCTTGAATTTGAGCTGCATTCTCCAATCCTTGCGCTTTTGTTTCTGAATCCGTCTCGACCTTTTTTGCTTTCGAGCTTCCTTCTGAAATTACTTTTTCTCCTCTGATATTTGATTCAGAAATCATTTTTTCTGCTTTCTTATCCGTTTCAGTATTCATTTTCTTTGCTGCAATTTCAGCAGCCTTCTTTTTAATAGGATTATTTGCATCATCAATCAATTTTTGAGATTGCGCATATCCTTCTTTTCTTAGCTGGTCTGCAACTTTCTTTCCTTCGGTTTTAATTTTGTTTCCGGCAGCTAAACTCTCTTGCCTGATTTTATCCCCAGTAGATTTTCCAGTCACCCTTATCTGGTCAGCCTTTGCTTTCGCCTCAGCAATCAACTTGTCTGCTTGTTTTTGAGCATCCTCCAACAGCTTTTTTGCTTCGCCATATACTTTGTCTTTTACTTCTTCTATTACCTCCTCCACAGCATTTTGAGCTTGACCTTTTAAATCAGTCTTAATTATTGGATTAGCAGCGGTACCTCCAATACCTATTTTAACCGGAATATTGTCTTTTAAATCCACTCCAAGACTGTTTAGTCCCGATAATAAACCGGCAGCTTCGCCACCAAACATGCTTTGAGGAATTTCCATTTGCATTTCATAATCCAATTCCTGAAGAAAAGAGGTCGTTCCCTCAATAGTTGTGTTAATTTCTCCCATTTTAACATCGAAAGGTTCTATCCAAATTTTGCCATCTTTGAACTTGTAGGTAATATTTACATTTTCCAAAGTTTGCGTTTTAAGCTTATCTATTTTCAAAGCCTCTGCTATTTTTAATAAAACGGGAAGATCTCTTACTATTACTTTATTTGTATTAATTTTTCCGTTTCCATTTAATGACTCATAAACAGGCTCCATGTTTGCATCAATATCTGTAACCATATTAAGACTTGTAGAAAAATTACCCACACAATACTTAGCTATTGGAGCCATTTTTTCTATTGTGTTAAAATATAATGCTGCTGTAGGAATATCTAAGTTTTTAATATCCATTTTCATGTCAACATGAGCTCTGTCTTTTGAAATCGAATTGTAGGATCCATCAAGTCCGATACTGCCGTTAAAAACATTCATTTTCATTTCTTTTAAAGTAGCTAGGCCTTCATTCACAACAATTCCTCCGGTAAAGTTTGAAACCTCCAAGCTGTCATACAACATCTTTTCGATTTTTGTTTCAAGGTTAAAGTTGATGTTGTCTGGAATATCGATTGTTTCAGTAACTAATGAATCAGAAGTTGTTGTCGATGTTGGTTTTTCTAATGCTGACTCTTCTGATGCTGGAGCATTTGGGTCTGCAGACATCAACTCATCAACATTAAAGTAGCTGGAAGCAATATTGAAAGATCCTGTCAGGATCTCATCCTTTAAAAAGTACTCCATATAGTTATCTATTCTTCCGTCAGCATGCAAGTCACTTTCTCCTATTTTTGCTTCAAAATAAGTAAGATCTAAGTATTGAGGAGCGAACTGAAACAACATAGAATCAATTGCAGTTAGGTAATTAGATACTGAAGTTTGGTAATTCATTTGAGCTATTTTCAAGACTCCTGTTGCTTTGAAGTTTTCATAATCCTCTTTTTCTAAGGCAGATACATTGCCTTTTAAGTCTATGTTAGATGTTATTATTCCGCTATATGACTCTCCTTCTTGCATTGGGATAATTTCTGCTAGTTTTGACAAATCTAAAAATGTATTTATCGTACTTTCTATATTAGGATCTGTAATAATATTTCGAAGCTTCAGTGATGCATCCACTTCATTTCCTACAAACTCTAAATGAAATTTATTAATATCTACTTTAGTGTTGTTTAAGTCTATACCGGCTTCTCGATTCACTTTAACATCTATTCCTATTTTATCCACTTTTCCGGGGAGATCAGGGTATTGGAACCATGCATTTGAAACACTTAAACCTAAGTTAAATCCAGGCATAGATTCCTCACTAAACTCTCCAAAAACTTTTCCTTCAAGAACAAGTTTTCCATCTGTTTTTAGATCTCCAAAATCAGGAGAGTAAACACCCGGAACCATACTCAATAATGAATTAAACGTTTGTTTGGTAGCTCCAAAGGTTATATCCATATCCATAATATCGTTGGTCATTAAAAACCAACCATCCAAAGAAAGCCCTAATTCATTCAACACCACTTCATTTTCTTTGAAGGTAAACTTCATTTCATGTTCGGGCATATCTATTTCCATATTGCATTTAATATCTGTAAGTGTTTGAGACAAGTAGTTGATATTATCATATCCAAATGTAACTCCTCCAATATCACTTAAGGTTTCTAATGTATAGGTTGTTCCGTTAACTGAAGCACTTCCTTTGTGGTTTAATCCATCCAATTCCATATACATTATATAGAGTTGGTCATCGTATATAATGGCCCCTTTTTCAATGTAGTACTCTTCTAGAGCTAGTTTTAAAGGAGCGGATTCGGCGACTTTTTCTTCAGTTTCTTCAACTGCTGTTGAATCAGATTTAACAATGTCGTAGTTTGCTTTTCCGTCTGATAAAACCATTACATGTATTTTTGGCTCAACCAAACCAACGGATGAAATTTCATATTGATCACCACTTATAACACTCCATAAGTTTAATTTAAGATTGGTTTGTTTTATGTCTGCCAATTTTATTCCTTTAAATTCATCAAGTCCTGTTAGGGTCAAGTCATTTATTTCTAAGGAAAATTTTGGAAATGTAGACAGCAAACTAAGATTAACTTCTCCAAAATCAAGTTCAGTATTTAAATTCGCATTTGCCTCGTCTTTGATAAACTGCACTATCTGATCCTTGAATAAAATCGGCAATAATATTATTAAAATAATTAAAACTAAAAATGTTATACCTGTCCATTTTAATAAGCGTTTAATCAAGCTTTTTTTCTTTTTTGGTGCTATTTCTTTCATTCATTTATTTTCTAATTTAAAGATAATGGGATTCATTTAACATTTGATATAAATCTTCAAAAATGTTTCATCATTGCAAATGATATTTGATTTAAGAAAATAATAATAGTTGTTGAAATTAATTTTTTGTTTGTAGCTATCTTAATTTCATTTACTCTTTCAATAAACGAGGGTATTTATCATGTGTTGTTTGATTCAACTCTTCAAGTCCACCATAGCTAGATATGCCATTAGTCCCATTCCTATTTCTAATGCCTTTTCATCTACAGTAAAGTTGGATGTGTGTAATCCCCCTGTAGGAGCTTTCGAAAAATCCGAAGTTCCTAATCGATAAAAGCATGCAGGAATTACTTGGGAGTAATAAGCAAAATCTTCGGCAGTCATTCTTAAATCCAAGTCAATAACATTCTCTGCACCTAAAAAGTCAATTGCAGCATTTTTAGACAATCTAGTTAATTCATTATCGTTTACCAAAAACGGGTATCCTTTTCGAACTTCAAATTCACATTTTCCGCCCATTCCTTCAGCAATAGATTCAGCCATTTTTATCATTAACCCATGCGCTTCTTCTCTCCATTCTTCGTCAAAAGCCCTAAATGTTCCTAGAAGGTTTACTTCATTAGGAATGATGTTTGTGGCTCCGTTTCCTTGAATAGATCCAAATGACAGTACACTAGGGCTGTAAGGACTAACCCTTCTACTAATTAATTGTTGTAATGCGATAATAATATGTGAAGTAATTAATATCGGGTCAATTGTTTTGTGTGGTAAAGCAGCATGGCCTCCTTGACCAATTACTTTTACATGTAATTCATCTGCAGAAGCCATGTACATTCCTGGTTTAAATCCAACCTTTCCAGCTTCTAATTCAGGGTAAACATGTTGCCCGATGATATTAATTGGCGCTGGGTTTTCTAGAACTCCTGCTTCAATCATCAATTTTGCCCCTCCTGGAATTCTCTCTTCTCCTGGCTGAAAAATTAATTTTACAGTTCCTTCGAACTCATTTTTTAATTCATGCAAAATAAGTGCTGTACCCAATAAAGAAGATGTGTGCACATCATGTCCACAGGCATGCATTTTGCCTTCATTTTTCGATTTAAATGAAACCTCATTAGTTTCTTGAATTGGCAGTGCATCTAGGTCTGCACGCAATGCAATCGTTTTCGAGGACGGATCATTTCCTTCAATTATTGCCACGACACCAGTTTTTACAATGCCCTTTTCATGTTTGATTCCTGCCCTTTTTAAAAATTTCGAAACTAATTCGCACGTTTCATACTCTTCGAATGAAAGTTCTGGATTTGCATGAATTGCTCTTCGAACTTCAACAATTTGTTCTTTTTTTTGACCCGCTATTTTTTTTATTCTTTCAATCATCATTTTCACCAAAAAAAGCCATTCCACTAATAATCATTTTAAAAGCGACAAATAACATAAATGTTCCAAAAACTAACCTTATCAAATTAGGAGATATTTTTAAAGCGACCTTCGACCCAATAAAACCTCCAATAACAAATGCAACTGCTATAATAGCAGCGTATCCAATAGAGGTTTTTGTAATAGTACCGTGTTGCCAATAACTATAAAAAGCCATTATTCCTATTGGCGGAAGCATAGTAGCTATACTTAACCCTTGCGCTTCATGTTGGGTAAACCCCATGATAAAAACCAATGCAGGTACAATCACTATTCCACCGCCAACTCCAATAAATCCGCTCATAAGACCGGCGCAAACACCAATACTCATTAAAAGTAAAATAGTTGAAACTCCCATATTAAAAATCTAATGATAATGATAAATATTTCACTGGGTCCAGAACTACTCCATCATCAACCCCCCAGGCGTAATCAAAACGAACATAGTAGCCAAACAATTTAGAACGCAAACCAAATCCATAGCCATATACTATTGGCTCTTTCTGGTTTTGAAGAATAATTTCATAATTAAAGTCTTCAATCAAAATCGTATTAAACGCATTATCAGAAGTATAAGGATTTTTGCCTGTCCATGCTGCTCCTATATCTCCAAAACCAACTACCATAAAGTTTTCCAAAAAGGATGACTTAATTGGTTTATTTGAAAAATACTTAAAGGCTGGAATACGTAATTCATTATTTATTAGAGCAAAGCTATTTCCATTTCGTACGTTTTGGTAAAACCCTCTTATCGGAGTAGCGATAGTTTGAAATTGGAAATTCTGACTAGGGTCTGGTAAGATCGAATAATCGAATTGTGGTCCCAACCAATTGTCTACTCCACCCAAATAGCTCAGCAATCTTTGGTGGCCTAAAGATGTATTAGCTGCAATTCTAGTAGCAAAAACAATGTTTCTGTGTATTTTTTGATAATGCCTAAAATCAACCCCAAATACAAAAAAGTCAGTTTCAACTTTATTTAACTCCCTGTAAAACTCTCCCCAAATCTTAAAACGGGTTCCATTGAGAATATTCAAGCCGATTATGCGTGTATTATCAAATACGTAATCTAATTTGACTCCAGCTAAATAATGATTTTCATTTTCAATCTCTAAAGTTGATGGTTCAGTACTCAAAGTTACTATTTTGTCGTATCGCACACTATTCGTTAAGCGCAGGCTAGCTACTTCATTGAATGGGAATTTTAAATTATATTTAGCGTCATAAGTTTGTATCTTTTGTGCATTTCCAGACGGGGAGTTTCTTGTAAACGATTGCCTTGATACCAAATACTTTTTATCCATTCTAGACTTTAAATTCTCGTATGATAGCATATACTCCGTATTATTAAAGTTTACAGGAAATCTAAACCCTCCAATTATTCGATAATCTTCAAATAAATCAATCATTCCCATTTTAATTAAGGTATTAAATCCAGAAGCTTGATATCCTCCACCTGTAAACCTTTGGTATGATTTGTTTAAGAAGCTGTTATCTACTTGGGAAACAACATAATCAGTGGTAAAATTAACAGAGTATATTTCTTGTCGAGGTAAATTAAAAGTTTCTTTTACTTCTTTTGGGACACTATCTTTTTTTGATCCTTCTTTAAATTCTACGAATACCTTTTCTACAACAGCGGGTTTATCATTGTAAAATTGATAGTTGTTAATGTCAACATAGTTAGAGTCTATTTCCTC
>Ga0209223_10006022_pt1 | contig 10537 bp, 14 predicted proteins | sample COG_06_FD_184750 | JGI IMG/M metagenome (GOLD analysis project Ga0209223, IMG submission 184750) | Pelagic Microbial community sample from North Sea - COGITO 998_met_06 (SPAdes) (version 2) | ecosystem: Environmental > Aquatic > Marine > Neritic zone/Coastal water | place: Helgoland, sampling...
GAATTATATAGTCTTGACCCATTTATGAAAAAGTGGAAAGATGACAATATGGATCAAAAAAATTCAGACTTTTAATTTATAAAGGAATTTAACCACAAAACTGCGTTTAAGAACCTACTGCGTTTAATAAAATGAAGCCTCTTAGAGCTTCTAGATTAAGAAACCTTGATTGCTAGTTGATTGAGGTTTTTTAGTTTTAAAACCGCTTGTAATTTTAACACTCCATACCTCACCCTAGCTAAAGTTCATTTTACGATGATTTTTTAACACCACTTACCTCACCTTTGTTGGTATTCATATCACGTCAAATAGAGTCATTTTGTGACATTCATATTCAATTAATCAGGAATACTTAAGGCTACTTATTACCAGTCACTCAAACCCTTTACAAGCACCTATTTACAGCGTTATATTAGTATAACATAATATAAAATCAATCAGATGAAATCAACAGGAGGCACATTTAAAAGAGTGGAGTAAGAATCCAAGTAGATATCAGTAACAACAGACTTGACATTATGAAAAAAGCTGTAGGAATCAAAGGTGACTATCCAGTCGCAGTAGTAATAGAAAAATATTTAGAATCGAAACTCAATGAATCAAAATAATCTAGTAACCAATGTCAGTATAAGGTTAAACCTTGACGATATGGAAGTCCTCAGAAAAGAGGCAAGAAAATTAAGAGTTCCAGTATCAACATACTGCAGAACAATGCTAACCAAAAACATAAATCAAAATGAAGAGGCATCATCATATTAAACTAGTAACAGGAGACGAACACACAGTCATTGAGAACGTCCCTAAGGAGAAAAAAGAAATCACAACACTCACTATGGGTCTGTCAAAAAAAGAGCTGTCTAAGATGAAATCCTTAACAGGATTAAAGGGTGATGTAACCAATGATCAGATAATAAAAGCATTCATTAAATTACAGTTGTTATATGGCTTCTAAGAAAGGTTTTCAGCCACTTTTAGTATGGTATGATGAAAGGGCTCACTTGTAGGCTCAGGTAGAGGCGGAGCGCAAATTAATGTACCTAGATAATGGCTCAATGTGGATACACAAACATTTAGATTTAAGTGACACTAAGGTCAATATGAGACAGCTTAGTAACGATATGGTTGGCTACTTCAAAGATTTAATACTAGACGTGTTTAAAGATGTCAACCAGCTAGGTATGTCGGCAGATAAATTGATGGATGCAAAAGAGATACCAGTAAGGGAGTTAGCAAAGATTCAATCTGACTATGAAAAGTTAAGAATTAAGTCCCAAGTGACTTTTGAGGGTAACACTCCATTGATAGAATTAAAGCGTTCCGACTTCGAATTATGGACTAAGACTGAGAGGCAAAATAAAAAGTAATCTTCGGCAACCAGTTTATTAAGAGCATTACAGACTTAGAGCAAAGTCTAAACGTAAAAGTCTTCCCTGCTAATATTACTACTGCAACTAGTGGTTTTATTCAGTACGACTTAAGAAAAAGGAAATACGTTATTGATAGACAGTCAGTCTTTGCTTAGCGTTTCCTTTGTCTATCTGGCTACAAGGGGGAGAGTAAGACCCTACCTCCGAAATCCCCTGAGTAGTTTTTTAGTTGAGAAGGATCATGAATTTCATTCATGTCCTTCCAACAACAACAAATTAAAATCCAAGAATAATGAATAAACCAAACAATTTAAAAGGCGATACAGTTACATTAAGATACACCTATAAGATGCTGAATCATAAGACTAACAGATTTGACACTAAGTCGAGAGTAGTTACCCTATCTAAAAAATAAAGTACAAGAATTTATTTCTTAATATTCGGCAGAAAGTATTCTAAAAAGAAAGCCATAAGACAACATATTCCAATCGCTAATAAATAACCCTCTTCATCACTTATACCCATATAATTGTCCCCTAAATGTGAAGTTGAAAGTATCAACCCTGAAAATAATAGAAAATAGAAAAATAGCTTTTTAAGTAAATCCATTAAATCAAAGATATGGGAAGAACAGCAGGAACACCAAACAAAATAACGACAGAAGTTAGAGGCAAGCTAGAAAGTCTAATAGAAGGCTTAGTGGACTCAATCTACATAGAGGAGCTGACACCCAACCAACGTATTAAGATGTTGCAAATTGCATTACAATACACTTTACCAAGACTGCAGGCTATGGTAGTTAAGAATGATATTGATCAAGAGTTAAAACAAATAGAGGTTGAGATCATAAATTCTTTTGAAAATTAGAAGTCTCTGAACTTAATGAAGAGGATATGCCGATGATATAGAGAGCTCAATTAATAGGTTTAATTCTATCATAGTTTTCTTTTGAGAGCTTTTCTGTCCAAATAGTTTCACTATTACCGTAAATAGCAATGTAAGAAACATCTTTATTTGGTGTAGAGCTATGCCAATGTTCTACATTTTTATCACACTTAATTATATCTCCCTTTTTTAAAACAATTACTTCTTTTCCCTTTTCTTGATAGTATCCCTCTCCATTGATAATAATTAAAACCTGACCTGTTGAATGTTTATGCCAATCTAAAGTAGAATCTGATTGAAATGTAGCCTGTGTCAAATTATAATCAAAATCTTCATCTGCTACAATAAGCCTTTTTAACCAAGCATTTCCAATGTAATGTGTGTTTGGGGCTTTATTATTAATATTTAAATCTTGATTAATAAAAGATTCGATGTTATAATTCAAATCTTGACCATATGAAACAACACTTAAAAAGGAGGCAATGATAAATTTCTTCATTTGTTTAGCTTTATTTTTTAGACTAAAATTTAATCTCAAAGTTTAATTTAGTAGTGATTATTCAATTACTCCCTGAACTTAATGAAGAGGATATGCTGATGATTTAATTTATTCTTTTTCAAAAATTTCACTCAAAGAAATTTCAGGAACTAAGTTTTCAGGGTTTGTTTTAAATTCGTTCAGTCTTTGATAAAACTCGCTAGTTGAAATTCCAAAAACTTCTTCAAACTTTATTTTCCAATTCGAATCGTTAGGGTCTGTTTTCCAATAATCTTCAAAAATAATTTTAAAAGACTCTTTTTCTGAATTTCCTTGTTCTTGTAAAATTTTAGCTAATGATAAATTCATAAAGATTGTGATGTCGCCATATTGACCATAAACAGAATTAAATCCATTTTAAGATTCATAGCTTTCAACATTTTGTATTCCTTCATCAAGTGACGCAGAATCTTCTTCATTTAAAAACTTCTTGAAAAAAGATAGGTATTCTGTTTAAGAGTTTTGTCCTTTAAAACCTTCGATTCTTAAGACCATTTTTTGAAAAATGAATCCGCAAATAAATGAACGCATTACAATCGCTGTTTTTAAAAGGTCACCCTCTAATTGTGATATAACCCCATTATCCTACTACTTCCTTTTTCGTTATAAATGGCTGACTATAATGCCGTTGCCCCGTGGCTTTATATAAGGCATTGGCCACCGCCCCGAAAACAGGGGGAAACGGAGGTTCTCCCATACCCGTTGGGTCGATTTCATTCTGCACAAAATGCACGTCGATTTCTTTTGGCGCTTCTTTCATACGGATCATTTGATATTGGTGGAAATTGTTTTTCTGAGGAACTCCATCTTTAAAAGTCAATCCCCCAAAAAAGGCATTACCGACACCATCGGTTATGGCACCTTCTGCCATGTTCGTAGCGGCATCTGGATTTACCACCACCCCGCAATCAATGGCGCAAACTACTTTTTCCACCACAGGTTTACCATTTTCCATTTTTACATCTAGGACATGCGCTGCATAGGAGTTATGACAAAAATAGGCCGCCACCCCACGATGTTTTGTCTCATTATTTTCGTTCCAAGCCGATTTTTCCCGTACCAATTCCAAAACTCCGGCATAACGTTCAGCGTCGTACTGATTATCTTCCCCAACCGGGTTTTCCTTGGCGCGTTTTAGCAGGTCCAAGCGAAATTGAATAGCATCCTTGTTCATGGTCTCTGCCACTTCGTCCAAAAATGCCTGTTCGGCACCGGCCATAAAATTGGAACGGGGAGCGCGGAAAGCACCAACTGTAATATTGGAATCAATGGACCATTCTTCCGCCAAATAATTATCGATCGCCCCTGCCGGAAAACGATTGGCGAACAATGGACTCTCCGGTATACCACCCGCCTTTATGTGCAAAGCCGTTAATTCATTGTTTTCATCAAACGCAGCGCGATAGGTTGCGTGATAAGCAGGACGATAAATGCCGGTGGTCATGTCATCTTCACGACTATACACCAATTTTATTGGGGCATTTACTTTTTGGGATATGAGGGCGGCTTCAACCACAAAGTGGGCATAGCCCTTTCTTCCAAAACCACCTCCCATTCTTGGCAGTTCCATTTCAATATTTTCCTTCGTTATTCCCAAACTGCTTTCCAGCGTTGGAATTATAAAGGATGGAATCTGGATCGGTGCCGCAATTTTTACTTTATTATCTTCCACATGTGCAAAAGCATTTATAGGCTCCATGCTATTGTGGGCAAGAAATGGGGCCGAATAGCTTCTCTCCAAAATCTTTGCAGCATTCTTGAAGGCGGCCTCCGGATTGCCATCCTTTCTGACCATATTTCCAGGTATGGATGCAAGGGCTTCCATCTGTGCTTTGTGGCCCTGTGTGGATTCCAGTCCCGCAGGGGTATTTCTTGTTTCCTGTCCAAAAAAACCGTTAACAATTTCAGTATTTGGAGTGATAGGCTTCCATTCAACATTTAATTTCTTTTTGGCCTGCATCACTTCCCAAGTCGAGTTACCTACTATTGCCGCCAATTCAGGAAAAGCGTTGGTGTCAAACCCGTGTTTTTGAAATCCCTCTTTAAAACTTTTGATGGTTATCACATCCTTGATGCCTGGCATGGCTTTCACTTCCTCGTCATCAACCGATTTCAAAGTCATTCCAAATGCAGGAGGATGTACGATCATAGCGATTAGCATGCCGTCCTTTTGATAATCCATACCAAACATGGGTTCACCGGTTATAATCTTTTTAGCATCCACATTTTTATGGGAGCGGCTGATGAGCTTAAAGTCTTTCACTTCTTTCAATTGCACTTCTACAGGCACGTCAAGCGTTGCCGCAACCGAAGCCATTTCGCCGTAACCGGCCGATTTCTTTGTGGCTGCGTGTTTCAAAATTCCTCCTTCGGCGGTAATTTCTTCCACGGGAACCTGCCATGTTTGTGAAGCCGCGGCCATCAACATCTGTTTTGCTGTTGCGCCGGCCATTCGAAGAGGTATCCATCTTGCTTTTATTCCCGTGCTGCCTCCTGTAAGTTGAAAGCCATATTTTTCTGCATGATAGGGTGCCTGCTCAACCACCACGTTTTTCCAATCCACATCCAACTCTTCTGCCACCAACATGGGCATCGATGTTCTAATATTCTGACCGAATTCGGGATTTGGTGTGTAAACGGTCACCATACCGTTATCCCCAATTTTCAGATACGAATTCATCTCGAACCATTCGTTGGGCATTTCTGTACCGGTCATCTCTTTTGCCTGTTCCGGCTTACAGGAATTTAAAAAACTGAATCCGAGGACCAATCCCCCACTTGCCAAACTTGTATTCCTAATAAAAGCCCTACGTCCAATATGTGTATTTATCTTTGTCATCTTCTGATATTTTCTAATTAAACGTTTTCGGCATTTGCGGCCGTTTTAATGGCCGTTTTAATTCTCGTATACGTTCCGCAGCGACAGATGTTACCGTTCATGGCCGATTCGATTTCTTCATCTGAAGGATTTGGGGTTCTTTTTAATAATGCGGAAGCTGACATTATCTGTCCCGCTTGACAATAGCCACATTGTGGCACATCAATTTCCAACCAAGCTTGTTGAACTGGATGATCGCCATTCTCGCTCAAACCTTCTATAGTAGTAATCTCTTGCTCACCAACCGCTGAAACCGGCAGTTGGCATGAACGAACGGCATTATCACCTAAATGCACAGTACATGCCCCACATTGGGCGATTCCGCAACCATATTTAGTCCCTACCAATTTTACGTGGTCCCTTAATACCCAAAGCATAGGTGTTGTTGGGTCCACATCAACTTCCTGTGTTTGACCGTTAATTTTTAGATTGAATTTTGCCATGATTTTAGTGTAAGTGGATGAATAGATTCAAATTACGAAAAATATATAATTCATACAGTGTATTGTATCATATAACAATCTGAAATCAAAAGAATTAAGATTGTTCCTATTTTCATTGTAAGTACGTTTTCAGTTTGTTAGGTAATTTAATTGATTAATTGAGTTTAGTCCTAATATGCTTTCCATTGAATTCTAATTTTTATCTATGGTAACGCTTACATTACCAGCACCAATAGCTTTTTGAAGTCCGGCTGTATCATCGATGCTTCCCAGTTTTGTATAACTATAAGACGTTGAGAAAGTTTTGTAAAATAAGACTAAAGTTTTTGAACCATAGAGCATCAAGTCGCCATTCTTAATGGACCCAGGATTCGCGGAATTTGTCGGTAAACTTTTAGACAAATCATAATACTTCTCGTTACCGTTCAGCTCGGTCATCTGTATGGTCATAGGCAATAGTTCCTTGAATGCTATTGCGGAATCAGTATCCAAAAGCGTGGCGGTAAACCTTTGTGAATTTACCGTGATTTTTATTGTTTCGTTTGCCATTTTGCCATTGTTTTCCGTTTTGATGGGGGCATTTTTTTTTCGCAAGGTGATGGATTGCCTATTATAAATGAAGTAAATATTAAAACCATCAAAAGGATAAATTTCATGATATTTATTTTTTTTAAAATTCCTAATCGCCCAGCCAACCTTTCTCTAGCTTCGGTATATCTTGCGCCTTACGGGACTTTAACTGATGGATGAGCACCTAACTGATAATCTCCATTTGTTTCAATTTTTAGATGTATACTGCTCATCCGTCACAGGCTCAAGCCAGGTAACGAATCCATTTTCTGTTTTAGGCAAAATATACATCTGTGTAAGACTGTTGTTTTCAGTAGCGCCATGCCAGTGCCTTGTATTTGCTGGAACTTTGATGACATCACCCTTTTTCATGGTTTCCCTTGGCTGTCCCTCTAGCTGATGATATCCCAATTTGACAAATCTTTCTCAAAAGAAGATGCACCACTGAACATATCACTCATATTTTTTACTTTACAGACATTCCATTTTCCAATATCTTGATTAAAGGATTCAGACATGCAAAACATCCCTAACATATTTTTGACATTTGATGTATCCCAACTACTGATATCTTGATTGAATTCCTTACAATTGAAAAACATATATCTCATATCAGTTACATTTGATGTGTCCCATCTCCCTATATCATCATTAAATTCTATAATATCAATTGTAGGATTATACTCTTGGGCAAATAAATTAGACATATCAGTTACAGATGATGTATCCCAATTTGAAATATGACCATACTTTGATTCAACTTTATTTTTATTTTCTAACCATTCTTTTACGGCAATTTTTAAGGTTTTATTATCGAATTTCATAACTCTATATTTTAAAACATCATTTAATATTTTTCCATAAACTTTAATTACTTATAAAGCTTATCATACTTCGCAACCACATAAATGTACTCATGATTTTCTGCTACACCAAATCCAATTCTTTTTGCATCCTCGTATATTATTTGTTTTAGAGTAGAATCATCATCAGATTCAAGAATCCAATTCATCGTTGCTTCAAGACAAGGTTGCTTCCCTTTGGTAAAAACATATTCAGTAGATATTGCAAAAATATTCTCGCCATACTCATCACTACTTACCTCAAATGAATCAGTTGATGCAATATAATCTGCCCATTCCTGTGCTTTTAATGATAGGTCACTGTCATAACTTAAAGGGGTTAAATCATAGTAGTTTCTTACTTCATTCTGAAAGTTCAAAGCACTATCGTAGTAGGTTTGTGAAAATGAGATAATTGGAGTTAAAATTGTGATTAAAATAAGTTTTTTCATAATAGATAATTTCATCTATTATCCATATCATCTCGTATTTACTTTGTAATTTTAAAATTCAGTATAAAGCATTTTGTCAAACGTATTAGATTATATACCCATTTCAGCAGTGTTCCCCTAAAATAAAAACCGATTTATTTTGAGGGTATTGGGGGGGATCAAATTAGAGTCTGTAGCTGATTTTTTAGGCTTTTTAATATCTGACCGTACAATAATCGTACAAATATGAAAATAAAAAATCCTAACATATTGTATATAAATATATTAGGAAATCTTATTGTGGAGAAGATGGGACTCGAACCCACGACCTCTTGACTGCCAGTCAAGCGCTCTAGCCAGCTGAGCTACATCCCCAAGTAAATATAAATGTGTAATTTACTTCCTAATGCACTGGTTTTAGGAATATTTATTTACATTAAAATATTTTTATTACAATTAAATTGTGTTCAAATTTAGTCAATTTCTTGGCACTCATTTGGCACTTTCTAATTATTCCCTCATTTTACTCTCTTAAAGTCAATAACTTATTGATAACTACCATACTTAAAATTCAATTAAAACTCTACAAACACTTAACTTTGTGACAGTTATATATGAAAATACAACAACCATTATGTTTAATTATTATATAATAGTAGCAAGGTATTAACGTCAGGAGTTAATGTTAGCCTTACCACCCAAGATGGACAAAAGTTAGTTATTGGGTTAGAAGTTGGATAGTAGACTGCAAGATTGAGATAACATCTAAACATAGCGGTTGAGGTTTCTCCGATAGTTACAAAAATGGACTTACTATAATACTGATATGGGTATTTAAACGAACTGGTCAGTTGAAGTGTAAGTAGAAAACAAGTAAGATGCGTTTAGGTCGTAAGGGGTTTACTATCTAATAAATTAATCTATTTAATAGGCTTGCTTACCCGCTTCGCCAGAGTTGTTTAAGATTGAAATAGAATATTACTTTTTATTGTACTTATTAAATAAATAAACAAATACAGGTGGTATAAAGAAAATGAAAATTATCCCAAAATATACATACAGAAAATACCCTAATACAAGTGAAAAAATTAATGCAAGTATGTATTTTTCATAAAAAACTAAATTAATAAATATGCCCAGACCTAAAGGTAGCCAGAACAAAATAACATCAGAAGTAAAAGAAAAACTACAACTACTTATAGACGATTTAATAGCTTCTTTAAACGTAAATGAGTTAGACGCTAATCAACGTATTAAGATGCTTCAAATAGCCTTACAATACACTTTACCGAGAATCAAACAAGCTACAAATGAGGTAAGTGAAGACTTGCCATTGTTTGTTCAGTAAGTTCAGGTTAAATTATTGAATAGTAATAATACCATTGAATGAATCAACCAAAGTTCAATTAGTTCTTTCTTGATGAACCTAAATAAGAATGTATTATAACAATGAAAAGAGGGAGAAAGAATAAAAGTGTGATTACCCAAAACTCTAAAGACTTAATTAATTGCTTAAAATGGGTTTTCATTTCACACTATTATTCTGATAAATTGGCTTATAGTTATAACCTTTATTTTAATTCAAAAATAAATGTGAATTTTATAATTAATGTTACCTAGAAATTATCTTGATGTTATTATTAAGTGAAGACTTGCCTTTGTTTATTGAGTAAGTCCAGGAAGAAAAACACAGAGTAGAGATATTGTAGAGTTTCTTATATTAGTAGCTTATTAATCATAAGTTAATTATATTGAAAAAACTAGTGCTTACTTCACTGTTTACTTTATCAATTTTCAGCTGCAATACCAATCAAGAAAAAGCTTTTAAATTAAAACAAGGGGATTTACTGTTTCAAAATACCGGAACAGGTATAATAGATAATGCGATTAAAAATGTAACTGCAACGCCATTTTCTAAAAACTATTCGCATATGGGGATGGCAACACAAAAAGATGGACAATGGTTTATTTTGGAGGCGATTCCAAAAGAAGGAATTTGTCTAACTCCTTTAAAAAAGTTTTTGAACAGAAATAAAAATAAATTCAATAAATCACAAACCACTGTTGGCAGGCTTGATAGTTATTACCAATCTTATATTTCTAATGCAATTGAATATGGAATCAAAAGAATTAATAAACCTTACGATGAGATATTTTTGTGGGATGATAATTCTTACTATTGCTCAGAATTAATTTATAAAATGTTTTCTACCCAAGATTTACCAAAGGATTCAATTCCTTTTCTCACACACCCAATGACATTTAATGACAGCACAGGTAAACCAATGGCAAGTTGGGTAACTTATTACACAAAACGTAACCAGGAAATTCCTGAGGGAATCGAAGGAACAAACCCTAACTTAATGGCGAGCAGTCCTTACATCAAATTTGTGTATGATTATGAGAATTAAACTAAATCATCGGCGTATCCTCCTCAGTAAGTTCTACAATACACTTTACCAAGAATGAAACAAGCTACTAATGAAGTAAGTGAAGATTTGCCTTTGTTTGTGTGATTACCTTCACTAATTAACTTTAGTGGCGTTTTCTATTTCTTCAATCTTCTTTGCTTTCTTTTTTATT